>Ga0233426_10004835_pt1 | contig 9930 bp, 20 predicted proteins | sample SI_118_April2016_6_FD_179875 | JGI IMG/M metagenome (GOLD analysis project Ga0233426, IMG submission 179875) | Seawater microbial communities from Saanich Inlet, British Columbia, Canada - SI_118_April2016_10_MG | ecosystem: Environmental > Aquatic > Marine > Inlet | place: Canada: British... | reverse complement strand
TAGATTTGACCAGTACAATAGCCGTTTACTTTTTGTGCTCACTTTTTCTCCCTATCAGTTTAAGTTTAGGAAGTTTGGGCTAGGTTAATTGAGTTGTGTAGATGGGGTTCGTTTGGCGCTTACGAATTTACAGCAAAATTTGGACTTGATCCATGTTGTAATGAAAGAATGTAAATGTATAGATGACTGAATTAAAGTAAGTTTAAGGAAGACATTGGGGGTTTTGCATAACCCCCAAAAAACCTAGCAAATTAAAAGCAAAAAAAACCAGGCAATAAGCCTGGTTCTCTACTATCTAGTAACCGTTATTCTGCTGATGCATTGTCGCTAGAGCGGTCAACCAATTCAATGATAGCCATCGGTGCGTTATCTCCTGCTCTATAGCCACACTTTAGTACTCTAACATACCCACCTGGACGCTCTTTTAAACGAGGACCAATGTTGGTGAATAACTTACCAACCGAACTTTTACTTCTAAGCTTATCAAAAACTCTTCTGCGCGCAGCAACTGAATCACTCTTGCTCGTTGTGATAAGTGGTTCAATATATTTTCTAAGCTCTTTAGCTTTAGGTAAGGTTGTTTTGATAAGCTCATGTTCAATTAATGAATTGCACATGTTAGAAAACATTGCCTTCCTGTGTGTGCTGGTACGGTTTAATTTTCTACCGCTGTTGCGATGACGCATAACTCTAACTCCTAAATATTATTCGCCTAGGTCAGCAGGCGGCCAATTCTCAAGTTTCATTCCTAAAGATAAAGAACGTGATGCTAAAACATCTTTAATTTCTGTTAGGGATTTTTTACCAAGATTTGGTGTTTTTAATAATTCATTTTCAGTCTTTTGAACCAAATCGCCTATGTAGTAAATATTTTCAGCTTTAAGACAGTTAGCAGAGCGAACTGTAAGCTCTAAATCATCAACGGGGCGAAGTAATACTGGATCAAAATCATTTGTTTCTTTTTGCTCATTACGTTGCTCTTCAAACTTCATATCAACAAAGCTATATAACTGTCTTTGTAATATATTAGCTGAAACACGTATGGCTTCCTCAGGATCGATTGTTCCGTTGGTTTGAAGATCTATGGTTAATTTATCAAGGTCTGTACGGTTTTCAACTCGGGCATTATCAACATAATATGCCACTTTCTTAACAGGAGAAAATGTACTATCTATTTTCAATTTACCAATAGATTTCTCTTGAAGCTCATCTTCCATGAGTTTTACAAATGTTTCTGTAGATCTAAATCCTACACCTTTCTCAATCTTTAAAGTCATATTTAACTGACCTTTCTCATTGAGTGTAGCAATAACAAAATCAGGGTTTAGTATTTCAACACCATGTGTAAGTTCGATATCACCAGCTGTTACTTGGCAAGGACCTTTCTTACTTACTGTTAGCAAAGCTTCTTCACCAACATTCATTTTTACTGCTATTTCTTTAAGGTTAAGAAGAATATTGACCACATCTTCTTGTACGCCTTCGATGGTACTATACTCATGCAAAACACCATCAATTGAAGCCTCAGTAACCGCGCTGCCAGGCATAGAAGACATTAAGATACGTCTTAATGCATTTCCTAGTGTATGGCCAAATCCACGTTCTAGTGGTTCAAGAACGATGCGGCTATGATTTGGCGTTTCCGACTGAACTTTAAGAACCTTCGGTGTCAGCATTTCATTAATATCAGTATACATTCGGCTATGTCTCCGATTTTACTTAGAGTAAAGTTCTACCACCAGGTTAACATTGAAGTCAGCCGGGAGATCTTCTAAGGTTGGTGTTGTACTAAATGTGCCTTTAAATGAAGGCAAGTCAACGTTCAGCCATTCACAAGCTCCACGTTGTTCAGATAGTGCTATAGCAGCTTTAATTCGGCCTTGATCTCTGGCCTTCTTGCGTATGCTTACCACATCACCTGGTTTTACGAGAAAAGAAGCTATGTTTACAACTTGGTCGTTTACCATAATAGCTTTATGAGCCACTAATTGTCGAGCTTCATTTCTTGTACTTGCAAAACCAAGTCGATAAACCACATTATCAAGCCGACGCTCTAAAAGTACCAATAGGTTTTCACCCGTAGAACCCTTTGTCGTGCAGCAGCTTTATAGTAGTTTCGGAATTGCTTTTCCAAGACGCCGTATAATCTTCTAATTTTTTGCTTTTCGCGTAACTGCAAACCATAGTCACTTAGTCTAGGTTTTCTATCACCATGTTGACCAGGTAATTTTTCAGATTTGCACTTTGACTTGTGATCACGTACGCCACTTTTTAAAAGTAAGTCGGTCCCTTCTCTTCGCGACAATTTACACTTTGGACCAAGATATCTAGCCATTGATTACTCCTGATTCTTTAAACACGACGTTTTTTAGGTGGTTTACATCCATTATGCGGGATGCCTGTAACGTCAGTTATTTCTACAATTTTGAAATCTTGAGATATCAATTCACGTATAGTTGATTCTCTACCAGGTCCAGGACCATGTACAAATACAGCAACTGATTTCATCCCGTATTCTTTTGCAACAGACGCTGCCCTTTCGGTAGCAATCTGAGCTGCATATGGAGTACTCTTACGTGAGCCCCTAAAACCTGAACCACCAGATGTAGCCCAACACAATGCATTACCTTGACGGTCTGTAAAAGTAATTATTGTATTGTTAAAAGAAGCATGAACGTGAACGATACCGTCACTTACATGCCGTTTTGCTTTTTTTCTGGTTTTTTGTTGTTTAGCGTTTGCCATTTTATAATCCTACCTGAAAATCAATTTGCAGAGCCTTTGCGTCGACCTTTACGGGTACGAGCATTGGTTTTTGTTCTCTGACCACGTAAAGGAAGACCTCTACGATGTCTTAAACCACGATAACAACCGAGGTCCATAAGACGTTTAATATTCATGCTCACAACACGGCGAAGATCACCTTCAACAGTCAGTTGCGCAATTTCACCACGAATCGTGTCTAAATCAGCTTCAGATAAATCTGAAACTTTCTTAGACTGTTCAATTCCTGCTTTATTACACAAATTGATAGCTGTTTGTTTTCCAATACCATATATATAAGTGAGTGAGATCACTACATGTTTGTTGTCCGGTATGTTAACACCTGCAATACGAGCCATTCATTTCTCCGATCTTTACTTGCTCTGCCGAAAGGGACAGAAGAATACTAGTTTCACAACATAAAATCAAGGATTATTAACCTTGCCTTTGCTTATGCCTGCCATCTTTACAGATTACACGCACTGTTCTATCACGCTTAATTATCTTGCAATTTCGGCAGATGCGCTTTACTGATGCTCTTACTTTCATTTTATAACTCCAAAATCAATCACAATAGCCCTGGTAATTTTGTACCTTTAAAGTTTGTCTTTTTCATCAATGAATCATATTGTTGAGTCATTAAATGTGCTTGGACCTGTGCTACGAAATCCATAACAACAACAACGATGATTAATAATGATGTACCACCAAAGTAAAATGGAACATGCCAGGTATACATCATAATTTGCGGTAACAAACATACTAAGACTAAATATACTGCGCCAACCAAAGTCAAACGCGTCATTACCGAATCAATGTATCGTGTTGTTTGCTCACCGGGTCTGATACCTGGTATATAAGCACCTGATTTCTTTAAATTATCCGATGTATCTTTTGGATTAAAAACCAATGCTGTGTAGAAAAAAGCAAAAAACAATATAGCTGAGGCAAATACAATAAGATACAACGGTTGACCTGGGGATAAAGCCATACCAATATCAGAAAGCCAATCCATACCTTTGCCTCGTCCAAAAAACTGTGCCAAAGTAGCGGGCAACAGAATTATACTAGAAGCAAATATAGGTGGAATAACGCCAGCCATATTTATTTTCAAGGGTAAATGACTGCTTTGAGCAGCATACACCTTACGTCCTTGAGTTCTTTGCGCATAATTTACTCTAATACGCCTTTGTCCACGCTCTACAAATACAACAAATCCAGTAACCAATACGACCACGACAGCTATGATTAATACCGTCAGTGCCTGCATTTGACCTTCTTTAACTTGTTGTAAAAGAGATGCAATTGCACTCGGCATACTAGATACAATACCTGAAAATATAATGAGCGAAATACCATTACCAATACCTTTTTCAGTTATTTGTTCTCCAAGCCACATTAAGAACATCGTTCCAGTTACTAAGGTAACTACAGCTGTAAAATAGAACGGCATACCTGGTTGTAAAGCAATCTGCTGTCCAGCCAGCCATCTTGCCATACCAAATGCCTGGAATATCGCCAATAGAAGTGTAAGGTAACGTGTATATTGATTTATCTTACGTCGTCCTGACTCACCTTCTTTTTTCAGTTGCTCAAGTTTAGGTACAACAACAGAGAACAGCTGAATCATAATTGAAGCTGATATATATGGCATGATTCCTATAGCAAAAACAGTCACTCTTGAAAGAGCGCCGCCTGAGAACATATTAAACAAACCAAATATTGTATTTTGTTGCTCACCAAAAAAATTGGCAAGCTTTTGTGGGTCCAAACCTGGAACAGGTATATGCGCACCGAGACGATAAACTAAAATCGCAATAGCAACAAATAACAGCCTTGATTTTAGTTCTGATAGTCCGCCGGAGCTTGCACTATTTCCTTGTTTTTGGTTTTTCATATTCACTCTTCTATACTTCCACCCAAGTCCTCGATGACTTTCCGAGCACCTTTTGTGACTTTAAGACCTTTTACCTTTACTGGACTGGTTAGCTCACCAGACAAGATGATTTTTACATCTTTAATTAGTTTATTTACTAATCCAGCATCTTTCAAAGCATTAAGGTCAATAATGTCAGCCTTAACTTTAGCTAATTCAGATAACGTTAACTCATCATTAAAACGTGATACTCTAGATTTAAACCCAAGCTTTGGTAATCTTCTTTGAATTGGCATTTGACCGCCTTCAAAGTTGATTTTATGATATCCACCTGAGCGAGCTTTTTGACCTTTATGTCCGCGTCCGCTAGTTTTACCTAAGCCAGAGCCTATGCCTCTACCAACTCTTTTTCTGCTAGACTTTGAACCAGCATCTGGAGATATTGTATTTAACTTCATTTTCCGCTCTCCTCAACCTTAAGCAGATATTGTATTTTGTTTATCATACCGCGGATGCATGGGTTATCTTTATGCTTAACAGTACGATTTAATTTTTTAAGACCAAGTTGGTTAGCAATTTCAATATGCTTAGGAATACGGCCAATTAAACTTTTGATCAATGTGATATTTATAGTTTTTTTCATGTCTACACTGCCATTATTTCTTTAACTGATTTGCCGCGTTTAGCTGCAACATAATCAGGAGTACCAATATGTGTCAATGCGTTAATGGTCGCTCGTACAATATTACTAGGATTGGTTGAACCAATACTTTTAGCTAAAATATTTTGAACGCCTAAAACTTCTAATACAGCACGCATCGCCCCACCAGCAATAATACCAGTACCTTCACTAGCTGGCTTCATGAAAATCTTAGAAGCACAGAAGCTATGTGTGATTTCATGAAATATAGTATTTCCAGCTAATGGTACATAAACCATATTCTTTTTAGCTTGGTCCATTGCTTTTTGTATGGCAATTGGCACTTCACGTGCTTTACCACGACCAAAACCAACTTTTCCTTTACCGTCACCGACGACTACTAGAACAGCGAAGCCAAATACACGACCGCCTTTTACTACTTTGGCAGTACGATTTACTGACACCAACTTTTCTTGGTAACCATCTGTTTTTTGATTATCTTCATTTGCCATAGTGTAAATCCTTAAAATTCTAAGCCAGCTTCACGCGCTGCGTCAGCCAAAGCCTTAACCCGGCCATGATATTTATAACCTGCACGGTCAAAAGCTACACTCTCAAGTTTTTTCTTTTTTGCTCTTTGTGCTAAAAGCTGACCTACGAGGCTAGCTTGGTCACATTTGTTACCTTTAAGCTTCGCTTTAAGCTCTTTATCAACTGTTGATGAAGAAACAAGTACTTTATCTCCACCTTCGGATCGCTCAACGATTTGGGCATATATGTGTGCAGCGCTTCTATATACAACAAGTCTTAATTTATTAGACTTAATAATGTTATATTTTGTTTTCAAAGCTCTACGCTTACGGGCATTGTGCTTATTCATCATTTATACCTTATTTTTTCTTAGCTTCTTTACGAACAATATTTTCACCAGCATACTTAACACCTTTACCTTTATACGGCTCAGGTGGTCTATAACCTCTTATCTCAGAAGCAACTTGACCAAGTAATTGCTTATCAATAGATTTTAACACTACAACGGTATTACTTGGTGTTTCAACTGTTACACCTTCAGGAAGAGCGTGTTCTACAGGATGTGAAAAACCAAGAGATAAAGTAATAGATTTACCTTTAGCTTGTGCTCTATAACCCACTCCGACAAGCTCAAGTGTTTTTTCAAAACCTTCGGTAACACCTTTCAGCATGTTTGCCACAATTGCTCTAGCTGTACCTGCTTGAGCCCAAGCTCTTGGATCATTTGAAGCCGGTTCAAAAGTAACTTCGTTATTATCTGACTTTGTTACCTTAACTAAGTTATTGCAATGCTGGGTTAATGTACCTTTTGGGCCTTTTACAGTGAGCTCTTCTTTTCCAATAGTAATTTCTACGTTGGCTGGAAGAACAACTGGGGCTTTTGCTACTCTAGACATATTAATCCTCGTTTGTATTAAGCCACTTCACAAAGAAGTTCGCCACCAATACCTTTTTCTTTTGCAGCCAAATTAGTCATCACTCCAGTAGATGTAGAAACGATACTTATTCCAAAGCCTGGAACTGGCATCAATTCTTTAGATGACTTATATACCCTTAAACCTGGGCGGCTGATACGCTTAATTCTGTCGATTACAGGAGTACCCTTGTAATATTTTAAATCAACCGTCAACTCTTTTTGATTATTATCAAGGTCAACTAAGGAGTAGTCATTTATATAACCTTCCTCTTTAAGAACCTTCGCAATTTCAACTTTTAAATTAGATGAAATCATTTTAACTGATTGATGCTTCGCTTGTTGCCCATTTCTTATTCTGGTCAACATATCAGCAACTGGATCGTGCATGCTCACAATTGTTCTCCAATTAAATGTTCTTTATTACCAGCTGGACTTTCGGCCACCTGTTACATTCCCGGTCATAAGTTGCTGACGCAAACAAATTCTACAAAGACCAAACTTACGATATACCGCATGTGGTCTACCACATTGGTTACACCGCTTTGTATGACGGGTAGAGCTAGAATTGACAGGTAATTTTGCAAGCTTAGCTTGCGCTTCCATTATCTCGTCGAAATCAGTAGATGATTTTATTGTTTTCTTAATTTCAGCACGTTTTGCTTGGTGTTTCTTAACTAACTGTAGTTTTTTTGCTTCACGTGCAATCATTGATTTTTTAGCCACAATATTACCCTTCTTCTTTTCTAACTTTGTCTTTTAAAGGGAGGTTAAATGCTTCTAATAATGCACGCCCCTCTTCATTTGTCTTAGCAGATGTAGTTATACAAATATCAAGACCCCTAATGGTATCAATTTTATCAAAATCAATTTCAGGGAAAACTATTTGTTCAGTTACACCCATGCTGTAGTTACCTGTGCCATCAAAAGATTTAGGATTCAATCCCCTAAAGTCACGAACCCTAGGCAAGGTTATTGTAATCAATCGATCTAAAAACTCATACATACGTTCGCGTCTTAGCGTAACTTTGCAACCGACAGGCCAATCTTCACGAATTTTAAAACCGGCAATTGATTTCTTTGCATTAGTTACCACGGGCTTCTGCCCAGCAATCTTAGTCATATCTTCAACTGCGAAGTTCATAACTTTTTTATCAGTAACCGCTTCACCAACACCCATGTTAAGTGTAATTTTTTCAATGCGCGGTACTTGCATGACGCTTTTGTAGCCAAATTGTTTCATCAGCTTACTAACAACGTCCTTTTTATAAAATTCTTTAAGTCTAGCCATCTCAATCACCTAATTATGCAAGGTCAACTAATTCTTCATTTGATTTGAAGTAACGTAGCTTTTGCTTATTGCCGTCTTTTTCAATAAATTTGAAACCAATTCGATCTGCTTTTTTTGAAGTGGGGTTATAAAGTGATACATTAGAAGCGTGTAGAGGTGCCTCTTTTGATATAATCCCGCCTTTTTGATCAACTTGTGGATTAGGCTTAACATGCTTTTTAATCATGTTTGCACCTTCAACAACAACCTTGTCACCTTCCACCCGTAAAATTTTGCCAACGTGGCTTTTGCTTTTACCGGTATTTATTATGACAGTATCGCCTTTTTTTATGCGCTTCATAAACCAATCCTTCTTATAAAACTTCGGCAGCAAGAGAGATGATTTTCATAAATCTTTCTCTAAGCTCTCTGGTTACTGGGCCAAATATACGTGTACCAATTGGCTCATCTTGATTATTTAAAAGGACAGCCGCATTACCATCAAAGCGAATCAGAGACCCATCTTGTCGACGAACACCTTGTGCAGTACGTACAACGACTGCATTCATTACTGAACCTTTCTTTACCTTGCTACGTGGTATAGCTTCTTTAACGCTGACTTTAATAATATCGCCAACTCTTGCATATCTTCTATGCGAACCACCTAGTACTTTGATACACATTACTTTGCGAGCACCGCTGTTGTCAGCGACATCAAGCACTGTTTGCATTTGTATCATTTTACTCTCCAGATCTAAAATTTGACCAGAAAAAGGCTGCTGATTATATCAGGCCTATTGAAATTTTAAAAGTAATTTACGTTGTGATATTCATGAAATAACTTCAACGACTTCCCAACTCTTTGTTTTTGATAGTGGTCTTGTCTCACGAATCTTAACTGTATTACCAATTTTGGAAATATGATTCTCATCATGCGCATGCATTTTAGTACTTCTTTTAATCATTTTTCCATACTTTGGATGTTTTACTGTTCTTTCCACCATCACAACAATAGTTTTTTGCATCTTATCACTGATAACTTTTCCTACTGCTGTTCGGGCATTTGTTTCACGCTCGCTCATCACTCACCTGCCTTTTCAGTCATCATGGTTTTAACGCGAGCTATAGAACGACGTACGTTTTTCATTAAGTGAGTTTTAGATAATGCTCCACTCGCCTTAGTTAAACGCAAATTAAACTGCTCTTTTCTTAAATCGAGGAGTTCTTTTTCTAAATCTTCTAAGCTCAACGCTTTTAATTCGCTATTTGTTTTCATTACATTACCTCGCGTTCTGCAAAGCTTACTTTAAACGGAAGCTTAGCTTTAGCAAGATCAAACGCTTCTTGTGCTAATTCTTTGCTAACACCTTCCATTTCAAATAGTACTCTACCAGGCTGAATTTGACACACCCAGTACTCTACATTTCCTTTACCCTTACCTTGACGTACTTCTAATGGCTTTTGAGTAATAGGCTTGTCTGGAAATACTCGAATCCAAATTTTACCACCACGCTTAATATGCCTTGTCATTGCACGACGTGCAGCTTCAATCTGTCTTGCTGTTAATCTACCGCGCTCAATAGCTTTTAAGCCAAATTCACCGAAACTTACTTTACTGCCTCTTTGGGCAAGGCCACGATTGCGACCCTTCATTTGTTTTCGGTATTTTGTTCGTTTAGGCTGTAACATAATTGTAAATCCTCACTCACTAACTGCTGTCTGTTTCCGGGTTTTTTGGGCAACAGTTTCGCCTTTAAAAATCCAAACTTTGACACCAATGATTCCGTAGGTGGTTTTTGACTCTGCTGTTCCGTAATCAATATCAGCCCTGAAGGTATGAAGAGGAACTCGTCCTTCTCTATACCACTCACTTCTTGCTATTTCAGCGCCACCTAAACGACCACTTACACAAATCTTGATCCCTTTTGCTCCAGATT
>Ga0233426_10004827_pt1 | contig 9937 bp, 7 predicted proteins | sample SI_118_April2016_6_FD_179875 | JGI IMG/M metagenome (GOLD analysis project Ga0233426, IMG submission 179875) | Seawater microbial communities from Saanich Inlet, British Columbia, Canada - SI_118_April2016_10_MG | ecosystem: Environmental > Aquatic > Marine > Inlet | place: Canada: British... | reverse complement strand
TTTTATGTAATTTGACCTACTTACATAAAATGTGCTCATGTAGGTAAAGTTCTGATTTTCTAATTCTATTTTCCATTTTGAAAAACACAACACAACAAATCCTTGTGTTGCATTTTTTAAATCTCAAAATAGAATTGGAAAAATAGTGGAAAAACACGTTTAGAGCATAATGCTCTCATTTGCATTTTTGGAATATTCTATTTGTTACCATACTTTTTTTTGGAAGGAATAGCCAATTTAATTCGGTTATATTTAGGCATTTTAATGTTATCATATACTATAGAATGAATGATAAAAATGATAAATTAAATCATGCCAAAAATGCTAGAAAAATAGAATGTAAAGATTGTAACTTTGTATGCTATAAATTAAGTAATTATAAAGCACATTTATTAACTGTAAAACACAAAACAGCATTAAATGATAATAATGATAATAAAAATGATAATAACGATAATACAATTAATGCCAAACCATATGTATGCGAAAAATGTAATGTAAAATATAAATATGCATCTGGGCTATCTAGACATAAAAAAACATGCACTTACACAAATGAAAACACAGTAATCACACTAAGCAATGACCAACATGCTACATCTATTGTAGAGAAAAAAGAAGATATGTCTGACATGAAAGAATTAATAATTGCATTGATGACACAAAATCAAAATATACAACAACAACATGTAGATCAACAAGCGCAAATACAATCAATGGTTCAAACACATGCAGAAACCCAACATAAACAATTACTAGAATTGTTGCCTCATTTAGGTAACATTACTAATAATAATAATACGATGTCAAATAGTAATAACAAAACAAACAACTTCAACGTGAATATGTTTTTGAATGAGCACTGTCAAAATGCTATGAACATTTCCGATTTTATCGAATCATTACCGATAACTTATCAGGATTTGGATAATACAAGAAAGCATGGATTGTCAGAAAGCATATCAAATATGGTAATCAAGGGTCTAGACGACATGTCAATTTACGAGCGTCCAATACATTGTACAGATCCAAGCCGAAAAACAGTATACGTGCGTGACAATGATGAATGGGTAAAAGACGAGAATAATGAAATAATGCAAAAGAGTTCGGTGCGATTAGCGATAAAACAACGAAATAATGTAAAAGTATGGAAAGATGAATACATGGTAGGAAAAGTATCAGACACTACACAGATAAATTATCATGATATGGTAATAAACTGTTTAAAATTCATAGAGCATGATGAGAAGATAAGAAATAAAATAGTGAAGAAGATATGTCAAGCGACTCATTTGACGGTGGATGTGAAGCAGAAACTGATGGCTCTTCACTAATGTACCTAGATAATGTAGAAGAAAAATATTTCAAAGGCGTAAAATTCAATTACTTATAGAATATAAAAAAAGTTGATTTAAAGTGTAGTCGTATTAGTATATTAGATATATACAATGACTAGCACAGACAAGACTATTCTATCAGGCGCCGATTTCACCGCATCTACGGATGTAAAGTACTCAAAACCCAAGGTTAATTCAGCGGGTGGTAAGAGTGTTGGTATTCTAAATGCTGCTTCCAATACGGCAACATACATTTCTACTCCATTGATGCTTACATGGGGTGTAAACGAATTCGTGGACGACAAGTCAGGAAAGGTAAGTTACGATATGTCGCTTCAGTTTCCAAGTGAAGAGTATGCGAAGAAGGAGTGTACAGATTTCTTGAACAACATGATCGAGTTTGAGGATATGGTAAAGCGTGATGCAATCAAGAATTCCAAGGAATGGTTTGGTAAGGCAAAGATGAGCGAAGATGCAGTAGATGCTCTATGGACACCTATGGTAAAGTATCCTAAGGATAAGGAGACTGGTGAGGCAGATTTGTCGCGTTCTCCTACTCTTCGTGTAAAGATTCCTTTTTGGGAAGGAGTATGGAAGACCGAGTTGTATGATGTAAATAGCACACAGATTTTCCCAGACACAGACAATGCAATGATTACTCCCAAGGATTTGATTGCAAAGGGTGCTAATGTAGCCCTAGTAATTCTATGTGGTGGAATTTGGTTTGCTAATGGAAAGTTTGGTGTTACATGGAAGTTGTTTCAGGGAGTTGTTAAGCCCAAGACTACACTTCGCGGTAAGTGTCACATCATGTTGTCATCAGAGGACAAGGCGAAGTTGTCCAAGGAAACTACTAATGATGATGAGGTAGAGTCAGAGGATGATGAGCCGGCAACTGTATTTACCACAACTGTTGAAGATTCAGATGATGATGAAGCCGAAGAGGTCGCAAAGGAGATTGAAGAGGCCCCAAAGAAGGTTGTTAAGAAGAAGATTGTTAAGAAGAAGACAACTGCATAAACATATAAATAAAGAATATAGATTATAAAAATGGAATGTGAATAAATGACAATATAAATTGAAAACAAAAAAACTATTATCAAGATGTAAATATGAATTAAGACTATGAAAACTAGAAACCAATAAAATAATGAAAATAAAAAGCCAAATGGCCTGTTCTTGTAGCTCAGTTGGTTAGAGCATCGGTCTTATGAGCCGAAGGTCCACGGTTCGAGCCCGTGCTGGAACATTGTGATGAAACCACATAAAAAGTTTCAATACCCGGTTAGCTCAGTTGGTAGAGCGCACGCCTTTTAAGCGTGTGGTCGAGGGTTCAAGCCCCTCATCGGGTGAAATCACAAATGTGAAAAATATGTTGATACATTCTATCAATTTATTTTTTTTCTGTATTTGTCGTGAGACAATAGCAATAGTCGTCGACAGACAAACAAAATTGAATATAATAACCCAATCGTTATATTATTCAATCAAAGAAGTAATTGTGAAATATTCACAGGTACAACCCATCATAAATGTTCTCTTGTTTGTGGAGAAAACAACAACAAACAAAAAAATATTGCTATCATTGTAAATCAGAAATTGAAGGAAAATTATACATTAAATGCAATCGTTGTAAATATACAACATATTTGTCTTGTTTGGATAAATATGCTAAACAAAATAATAGAAATACGAATGCGTGCCCACAATGTAATCACATGACATTATCTATTGTATCGGACAACTTGTATAGTAATAAGGTGTAACAAAATATCAAATATATCTATCAAAAAAATATTAGATAGATATATATATATACGCTATACTGTAAATGAATGCAAATATCATAAGTAATTTTTTAGCAGAAAAAATATACGATAAAATACCAATTATCAAAAAAAAGGATAAGGTAATACCCAAAGTGTTTACAATACCTAATTGCAATGAATACAACGATATACTATATAATTGGTATAAAATCGATCAATTAAAATCAATATGTAAATACTATAAATTGAAAAAAACTGGAAACAAAGAAGAAATAAGTAATCGAATATATAATTTTCTGAAATATTCGAATTATGCTCTGGTAATTCAAAAAAATATTAGGAGAAGATTATGTGTTATGTATGTAAAGAGTGGCGGACCTGCTTTTTTTAAACGCAACTTATGTATTAATGAAAGTGATTTTTTAACAATGGAACCATTCGATGATATACCTTATAACCAATTTTTTAGTTTTAAGGATTGCGAAAATATGATATATGGGTTTGATATAATTTCGCTACATAATTTAATAAAAAAGGCAAAAAGCAGTAATGATGAGTTACAGAATCCATATAATAGAATGGTAATAAGTGATAATCATGTAGAGAATATGTATAAACATATTAAGTTAGGTAAAGCATTAGGTCTCGTAACAGAAATTTCGATTGAAGAAAACATAGTAGATTCAAAGAAAAGAATAGAATTACGAATAATTGGTTTATTTCAGGAAATAAATGCTTTAGGGAATTATGCTGATAGCAAATGGTTTACGAATTTGCATTTAAGACAAATGCTGCTATTCATACGTGAATTATATGATATCTGGTATTATAGAGCACAATTAACACCTACGGTCATGAGAGATATTTGCCCACCAAACGGAAATCCATTTTATAATTTGCAACAATATAATACTATCGGTGACAACAATCATATGGAAACCATTAAAAACAATGCTCTAACAATTATAGAAAATATGGTATCGCGTGGTATTACAGATGATTCAAAGGCTTTAGGCGCATATTATATATTGGCAGCACTGACATTAGTAAGCGATGATGCAAGAAATGCATTACCATGGTTATATGAATCAGTTGCACCCAATATTGGATAATTCCATAATTCCATAATTGCGTAATTTTAGAATTATGAGTTCGTATTATTTTCAATTACACATATTTAGGAAAATAATATATTATTAGAGGCATTAGCATCACAATATAATATATTATGCGTTAAAACACTTAAATAGAAATATATAGTAAGTGTATAATGGCAAGAACAACAAAGACTCCTACCACTACTAAGACTGCAAAGACTGTAACCCCCAAGACTGATGCTGCCCCCGTTGCTGCTACCCCTGTAGTTGCTGCTGCTGGAGGCGATGAGCCCGCTGAGGAGGTTAAGCCCGAGGTCCCAACTGTTATCAGTAACTTCTCCGTATTTATGACCAAGCTTCAGAGTGTCAATTCTCTTATTTCTGGACTTCGCACCGAGTTCCGTTCATTGGAGCGTCAAGTTGCCAAGGAACTTCGCGCTGCCGAGAAGATTACCCAAAAGAAGAAGCGCAAGACTGGAAACCGTGCTCCTTCCGGATTCGTCAAGCCTACTCTTATCTCCAATGAGCTTGCTGACTTTCTAGGTAAGCCCAAGGGTTCCGAGATGGCTAGAACCGAGGTTACCCGTGAGATTAACACTTACATCCGTGCCCACTCTCTTCAGGACAAGGACAATGGCCGTAAGATCATCCCCGACACAAAGCTTAAGGGTCTTCTTAAGATTAAGAAGGGTGAGGAACTCACTTACTTCAACCTTCAGAAGTACATGTCTCCTCACTTTGCCAAGGCCTCTGACAAGGTATCTGACAAGGCTTAAATCTAATATCAAAAATACAATACCATAAAAAAATATAACGTCACGATAAAAAACGAATACCATAAAAATACAACATCATGACCCAAAAAATAACAATCACAAAAAATCTAATAATTTTGAATTTACATAATAGAATAAGTATTATGTAAATGATATCGGTTATTGTAATGGAATCCTAACTTACAAAGACAAAATCTTCTTCTTTCATGATATTGATTAAATTATGTCTATTAATACTACTATTTACTACCTTTATATTATCAATTAAATTCATGTATTTAAAAGTAGACAAATCAAATAATGCGGTTGTATTATATATTTCGTATATGTTTTCAATATAGTCTGTATTTTCATGGAGCCATTCTATAAAACAAATAGGTTTTTTTATATCGTTATTTTTTTTATTTTTCCCCTTTTTATTTTTTCCTTTCTTGTTTTTTTCCTTTATTTTTTTATTAGCACTATTGTTGTTGTTATTTACATGGGTACCGTCATTTTTATCGTTGATATTATGTATAGTATTATATATAGTATTTTGAATAAACGATTGTTTGTATTTGTTGAATAATTTTAATGTTTTAAACAAGGATGTATTTTTATTGATATTATAGTCAGTCCCTGATACAATACAAATATTACGGAAATCATCCATAGATACGTGTAGTTCATTCAAAATTATATTCAAATCATACATAACGACAGATTTGTGTAATAAACTTAAATAGCGCAACACCCTTGGACAACCATAGACAAATAAATCCATGTCTTCACTTAAACATGCATACACCTTATGTTTTAATACTAATTTTGCACACAACTCGTCTGCTTCACACGGTGCTTCTATATAACTAATACCCATAGTTTGTATTAATGCCTTGGCCTTTTCAATATGAGTATGATGTAATCGAATAAATTGTTTTTTTAATTGATTCATACTATCTGTTATTTCATTGCGCTCATTATCATCCACGTCTGCTTGTACTAGTTTATCTTCTAACTTATTATACTCATCCTTTGCACGTTGCTTCATTTCTTTTCGTTCCATAATAAGAGCATTTTTCTCTTTGGGCGGCTTACCATCAAATACAAACAAGGGAATTATATTATATTCACGAAAGGTGGCAATCATTAAATATAAATTTTCTAATAATGCGTCTTCTCCTAAAAATCGATATAAATAAATGCTTGTATCAATTGCAATTTTTTTCCCGGATAATTCCCAAAATGAGTTTTTTTTAATACCAGCGTGACAGTTATTTTGTAAATACCTATTTAAATGTTTAATTCCCATATTGAAAACGATTTATGTTATACACTTAGTTCTTATTATTATCATATATGGTATAATAAGAATCAACTTTCCTACATAATTTCCCATAAATCCAACATACTCATTTGTAACGTGGCATCATGGTTATATACATTTGTCTTTGCACCAGTGCCACCAGTGTCACCAGTTATCTTTTGTCCTCTCTTTATAGTTTCTGTTATACCATGGATGTTCTTTTTTATCTCCTTATTTTTGGTAATTGCTTTTACATAATCCACGTATTTATCAACAGATGATGGTGTTTTATGAAATGATATGAAATTCGTATTGTTTGTATCACACCATTTTAGAAAGGAAATATAATTGTTTAATATAAGTCCAGTTATTATATAGTAGGAAAATACAGCACTATTTTCTTTATATAAATAGTTACAAATATTTATATTATCTGCGGATTTACCTGTAATGTGTTGAAAATTTAATCCCATAAAGTCTAATATTTTTGAACCTTGATATAGTGAAAATATAGACTCTTTCATCATACTTTCGTGAAAGTTCATTTTAAAACACTCAAGTGTATATTTGGTATTATTATTCTCGATACTACAGCGCAAATGTGAATAAAACATCGAATTCATGATTCGCGCCCACGATTCACAATAACTTTCGTATAATTTATACTCTATATTTACGTTGAATATGTTTCTTAACATTTCATCCGTAGAAGACATGTTCAAATTGGAAAAATCCAAACCAAAATTATGGAACGTTTCGTGTAAAAATACTTTGAACCATTCCTCTTTTCTGAATATTACTATTTCGGTTGCCTCTTTACATCCAGTTGTATATGCAGAATTTACATGTCTAGGTCCAATCGGTATTAGTTGGTTTGATGGCAACTCCTTACGAAATGGTGTAAAATACAAATATATGTTTACTTCTTTTGAACACGTGGAACTAGCGTATTTATTTACTATATAAATCCACATGTACATTTGTTTCATGTATTTATTGTATTTTTCTATTTCTTTCTGTATAAATTCGTCGCATATAACAAAATATGTATTTATTTTTCGTTTATTAATAATACATGTGTAGTGCAATTGATAGCACGCATGTAAGTCTATATACTTTTTAATTTCAGATGGAAAAAAATAATTACTGTAAGCATTCGCAAAGGGTATTTGAGATACAACAGTCAATTTGCTGCATGAAAATGTATATTCATTCCCATTCATTTTTTTTGATACGTACTTGTCTGCAGAAACGAATAATGAATGCATATGTTTCATGATATCGTCTATCTCTGACATATTTACATATTCATAGGATAATCTACTTTTACTAATCAATGTTGCTATATTCTGCTCCGTTTGATCCATTACTTGTAATATACATATACCTACACAATTTTATATCGATTTTTATGTAAAATTGTATTGTTTTGCATTGCATTGTTTTGTATTGTTTTTGCATTAGTTTGCACTTTGAATGCGACTACGAACCAACATTAATTTATTAGCAACTTCCGGTTCTGAACCACGAACAAAATGATACAGTTTGGCCTTTTTAGTTGCCAGTAACATGGTCTTCAATTCCTTATTTTGACTAAACTTGGCATAGATAGCGTCTTCCATTGCTTTCTCATTTGGTCCACCGTAAAAATCTGGATCGATTTTTATTTCCTTGGGTCGCAATAGTTCACCCTTGTGTTTTCCGCTTTTAGAACCAGCGGATTTGGCTATATCCACGTTGTTGGATATTTTACTATCACTGTCTAGGGAAAACATAATATAAAACGCCTTGTTTGTTTTTTTGAATTTTGAACCTTGGTAGTAATGTTCTACGCTTTTCCATTTGTGCCCGTCTAACTCAAATTCACTAATATATTCATTATCTAATTTGCGTCTCCATTCAGGAATTTCAGCCAAACCGGAAAAGGATTTTACTAGCGCAGTGTCTATTTTTTCACCAACACCTTTTCCAGGCAATGGTTTCCCGCTGGATTTAATATAAAATTGGAACCATATATTGTTGTCGTACAATTCGCTGGGTGTTTCTGTAATTACTATAATGTCGTCTTCGATTGGTTGAGAAATTCCTAATTCTTCATTAAACATACGGAATTGAGGAATAATATAGTAAGGTCCGGCTAAACGTTCTAAACATTTACTACTAATGAGTAATTTTATTGTGTATGGGATTTGAGGAAAGGTAAATATTTTATGAAATTTATAGGCGATCAATTTATAATGGATACCGGTATGATCTAATAAAATATAATAGTCGGGCTCAAATGTACCGGATTCTTCTAGTACTGTGTCATTGAGTTGTCCACATTGCAACACATTGCTAGTATCACCCTCTTTGTAATTTTCACTTGAAAATATGATGAGTTTAATATTGAGGACACGTTCTAGTGTTGAAATGGCCCACGTATCTCCCCAAAACTCACAGGTTTTTATTATCTTTTTGAAGTCATCTAGAGTGGCTATTTTACTCATAAAATGGAATTCTTGTAGCATTTCTTTTGATACAGCGACTTCCTTTTTTAATGATTTAAATGTATCTGCTATTGTTTTTGCTTCCCCAATGATTTTTAATTGTTCATCACGATCTTTGGTGTTCTTTAGGCGATCGCGCAGTTCGTTGTTAATTTTGCTTAAACGTTTTAGTTCGATTTCATCTGTCTTGACGGATTTAGAAAATAACGTGTATTTTTCCTTGTAATTTTCATATACCTCTTCGGTTACTTCATTGGCCAATTTCTTTCTTAATTCTGCTACAGTTATCTCTTTTCCAAGTGATAATAATGCGTCGCGAATTGTAGCAAACAAACAATCACCACCACCCTCATTATCTAGCAATGTGTATTCATTGCTTTTTAAGAAAGACTGAATCCATGGTTGTCCCTTTTCGACTTTAAAATCGTTGATTTCTTTTTCTGTTATTTCTTTTGTTTGTTCGTTTGGTAAAGTGTCTGTGTCTGCCGTGTCTGCCGACGGCTGTTGGTCTTTAGTGTCTGCCGACGGCTCTTGGTCTTTAGTGTCTGCCGACGGCTCTTGGTCTTTAGTGTCTGTGTCTACCGTGTCTGCCGACGGCTCATTTTCTTTAGTGTCTGTGTCTGTGTCTGTGTCTACCGTGTCTGCCGACGGGTCATTTTCTTTAGTGTCTGTGTCTGCCGACGGCTCATTTTCTTTCAATTTGTCTACTGTTGACGTTAATTCATTTAGTATATTTTCTAAATAGGATTCCGTAACAAAACTATATAATAAGGGTTGATCGATTTTCTCTAATTCAATATCACCTTCTTCGTCAATGATATTCGGCAAATTGGATGATGTTATTTCATATACGCCTATTTGAGAATGAACTTTTTGATTCATTACTAAATAAACCGGGTAATAAATTACATTTTGGTCAATGAACAAATATTTAGATTGGCCTAATGCGATGATTACATCGTTGTCGAGAACAGATATTTCATACAACGACGCGTCATAATTTTTATCATCTTTGTCTAAGGTTTTTGTTTCTGGATAATTGATTTCATCGTGAATACGCGAATGCACCATTATATTAAAATGGGATTTTATTTTTATACTCTTGTTTTCCATATAGACATGTAGACATTTACAATATTCCGTAAAAAAATGGCAAAATGCAATTTGTGCAAAGGTGAATAGTG
>Ga0233426_10004825_pt1 | contig 9938 bp, 8 predicted proteins | sample SI_118_April2016_6_FD_179875 | JGI IMG/M metagenome (GOLD analysis project Ga0233426, IMG submission 179875) | Seawater microbial communities from Saanich Inlet, British Columbia, Canada - SI_118_April2016_10_MG | ecosystem: Environmental > Aquatic > Marine > Inlet | place: Canada: British... | reverse complement strand
TGTATACTTTAGTCGTCCTACGGCTCGTATGGTTGTTCGTCAACCATTAGAATTAGTTGAAATGTTAGAAAAATTTGACTTTAACATCACTGTAGTTGGTGGTGGTATTTCTGGTCAAGCTGGCGCTATTCGTCACGGTATTACTCGTGCATTAATGGAGTTTGATGAAACTTTACGTGGCGGTTTACGCGCTGCTGGTTTTGTTACTCGTGATGCTCGTAAAGTTGAACGTAAGAAAGTTGGTTTACACAAGGCTCGTAAAAAGCCGCAATTTTCAAAACGTTAATCTTTATATATACGTTATTAAAAAAACCGACTTATGTCGGTTTTTTTTTGCCTAAAATATATGAACTAAAAAATTTAGCGAAATCATCATTTAAAGAATATATTGATTAGTAGGTGCATACATAGTTTGAATTTTTATTTTTCTACGCTAAGGTTAGTAGCATGAATAATAATCCAGCAAATAGTGCAAGTTCAATTCAACAGTTAATATTGAGGGGAGGGTAAATGAAACATCGTTTAAGCTTCGGTCACTTCAATATCCTTTCTGAAAACATCCTCGAAGTCGTCGCTGATGAAGGAGTAGAAATGACTCTAGAGATGATTGAGGAGTGCCATCAATTTGTGGATAAACACTTCACTGATGATTTTGGCATGTTAGTCAATCGGGTAAATAACTATACTTATTCTTTTGAAGCAAAATTAAGCATTGCCTCATATGAACATTTAAAGGCGATTGCCTTTGTATATTACTCTACTGACAGTAAAAAAGTTACTGAAGGCTTATATCAATTACGCACTATGGATGAATGGAATTTTCGAGCTTTTTCTGGACTAGAATTAGGTTGGCAGCAAGCCTATAATTGGTTACAACAAGAATTAGCTACCGCTAAAGTCAGTTAAACATATCTGTATTCAATGTGCTTTCAAAAGAAAAGCTGCTAATGAAAATTGGCAGCTTTTTTATTTCATCAAGAAATAACCTTTTGTTATAACTTTGCAAAACAGCGATCTGCTGCCGCTAATGTTTCTTCTAATATTTCATTTGTATGAGCCGTAGATAAAAAGCTTGCTTCAAATGCTGAAGGTGCTAAATAAACACCTTCTTCTAACATTAAGTGAAAGAAACGTTTAAACTTTTCACCATCACAGGCAGTTGCTTGAGCAAAGCTGGTGATAGTATCTTCATCTGTAAAAAAGAAGCCAAACATCGCACCCACATAATTAATCGATAACGACACACCATTTCGTTCAGCCGCGGCTTTAAACCCCATCGCTAGTTTTTCAGTCGCTTGAGAAAGTTGTTGGTGTTTATCACCTTGGCAAAGTTCATTTAAAGAAGCTAAACCTGCGGCCATTGCTATTGGGTTTCCTGATAGTGTTCCTGCTTGATATACAGGACCAACCGGGGCGATATAATCCATTATTTCTTTTTTACCGCCAAAAGCACCAACAGGCATGCCACCACCAATAACTTTACCTAACGTTGTTAAGTCAGGGTGAATATTGTAGTGAGCTTGTGCGCCACCTAATGCAACGCGAAAACCAGTCATGACTTCATCAAAAATAAGTACAGATTTATATTGATCACAAACCGCTCTTAAACCTTCTAAGAAGCCTTCAACAGGTGGAATACAATTCATATTTCCAGCTACGGGTTCAACAATAATACAGGCAATTTCATCGCCTAATTCAGCAAAGACTTGCTTAACTTCATCTAAATTATTGAAGCTTACGGTTAATGTGTGTTTTGCAAAGTCTTCAGGAATACCGGGAGAGTTCGGTACGCCCATGGTTAATGCGCCAGAGCCAGCTTTTACTAATAAAGAGTCAGCATGGCCGTGATAACAACCTTCAAACTTAAGAATTTTGTCACGACCGGTATAACCGCGTGCTAAACGAATCGCACTCATAGTCGCTTCCGTACCTGAGCTGACCATGCGTAATTTTTCCATCGAAGGTACTATTTCTCGTACTTTTTCTGCCATGGTTATTTCAAGTTCTGTTGGCGCGCCAAAACTTAAACCGTTTTGCGCCGTTTCAATAACTGCGGCTAAAATGGCTGGGTGATTATGACCTAGTATCATGGGCCCCCATGAGCCTACATAATCTATATAGGCTTTATCATTTGCGTCATAGATATAAGCCCCATTTGCTCGTTTAATAAAACAAGGTGAACCGCCAACGCCATTAAATGCACGAACGGGAGAGTTAACGCCACCAGGAATAATTTCTTGGGCGTGTTTAAAAAGTTGTTGAGATTTATCCATTATTTTTTGCCTTACTTAATTTTCGTACGCAATTAATCAATTTGTTTAAAGTTAATGCTTAAGCGTTTTTATTACTGTGCCATGTGATCGGTCTTTCGTATTGCGTTAATTTATCTTCAACACCTAAGGTTAAAGCGAATAATGCCATACGAACTAACACGCCATTTTGTGCTTGTCTAAAAATAGCCAAATTGTCTAAGTCATTTAAATCGGTATCTAATTCGTTTGCTTCAGGGCGAGAATCGCGAGGTAAAGGGTGCATAATGACGGTATGATTTTTACAGTATTGACGATATATTTCTTTATTTAAACTAAAATGTCCACGATACAAATCTGCTTCATCAGGGCTTGCAAAACGCTCTTGCTGGATGCGTGTTTGATAAATAACGTCGCAGGCTAAGTTACCTTCAATTTTATCGGTCAAGGTGACTTTATGCCCAGCATCTTCTAAGGTAGAAATGACATTATCAGGCATTTGTAAGGCTGTTGGTGCGATCATCGTAATATGAACATCGTTATATAAACTTAATAGTTTCGACAGTGAATGAACGGTTCGACCATGCTTTAAATCTCCCATTAAGGTGATATTAATTCCGTCTAGCGTTTTATCATGAGGTGCCATTTCAGATTGAATGGTAAACAAATCTAATAATGCTTGCGTTGGGTGTTCATTGGCGCCATCGCCACCATTGATTACCGGTACACTGCTACCTTCTGAAAACTCACTTACTGAATGCATTTTAGGGTGACGCATCGCGATTACATCGGAATAACCACTGATCACTCTCGCGGTATCAAATAATGACTCACCTTTACTTAATGATGAGTTTTCTTCTCCGACGGTTTCCCGAACAAAGCCACCTAATAAATTAAATGCTGAACCAAAACTTACTCGAGTGCGAGTGCTTGGTTCAAAAAACAAATTATTTAAAATAGCGCCTTCTAAAACATGACAACGTTTTTGGCGCATAGCATAGGGGGCCATTTGAGCCGAAACAGATAAAATTTTTGAAATAGCTTCACGATCAAATTGTGAAACGGAGAGAATATGGCTACCTTGAAAGGTCTTCATTGCTATTACCTGTGTATTGTTTTGTGAATAGTTATAAACCGATTATATTTTTATAACTATTACAATTTATTTGCGCGGTAATATAGCACATTTGAGGAGTTTTTAGCACGTGAACCCGATCAAAAAGGTTTAAGATAAACTAAAAATATAACGGCGAATAATATGATTACAGGTGCTTCGTTAAAAATTCGATAAAACTTTCCTGAACGTGTATTTTTATCTTCTTTAAAAACCTTCAATAACTTAAAACAATAGCCATGATAAATAAGTAACCCAATCACGAGTGTTATTTTTATATGTAGCCACTTTGCTGCAACAAACCATGAATAACCATATTGATAAATAAGCGCAATACCAAAAATTACCGTGAGTAATGCAAAAGGAGTCACAAAAAACAGTAAACGTCTTTCCATCCCTTTTAAGTGCTCAATTACTTTAGGTTCATCGCATTCTGCATGGTTTACAAATAGACGTGGCAAATAAAAAATCCCTGCAAACCATGCCACCATAAAACTTACATGTAGAGCTTTTAACCAGAGTATTGTCATGCTGCTGTTTTTCCTTCTAATAAATAACGTCGTATCTGTTCAAAAGAAACTATCCCAAGAATATTTTCTTTATTATCTTGGTAAATATACACACCACCAAGACGGTCAGTTAATAATGCCAGATAAGCTTCAGCTAAAGTTGATTGGCTATCTATTGGTATTAAAATATGGTTGATAATTTTACGTTGTGTATTGCAGCATTCGACACTTTCAGTACTGTCTTCAACTTCTTGGTTAGAGTTTTTTTGCGGGGTTTCAGCTAATTCATGCCAAGTATATAAACTTTCTGGGAGAGAATTTTTACTAATAATTAATTGTTTATCGCATGATTTGTTTAAAGCATCTCTCACTGATTGTTCAGATGAGTCATTTATTAGCGTATAATTTTCTTGCATTACACCTAAAACACCAATGCGCTGTAGTGACTTTTCAATGGGAGGCTTTCGGTATAATAATTTTTGTACTTCCAGCTGCATAATAATAATTGATCGGTTCTTTAAAAACTGTCCTGATACCACACATGCTGAAGTAATGACGATCATGGCGGGGATAACTATTTCAATCTGATTAGACAGTTCAACAACTGCGAGTAATGCGGCTAAAGGTGCATTAAGTGTTGCAGCCATAAAACCTGCCATGCCCATTAATGCATAATCAGTTGCTATATGCTCCCCTGGAAAAAAATTCATTGTAATAGTTGATGCGCAGGTACCTGCTATTGCACCAATACTTAAGATAGGTCCAATTATTCCACCAGGAATTCCTAAGCCTAATGTCGATATAGTCATAATGATTTTCGCGACTAATAAACCAAGTAATAATAGAAAATGTTGTTCATATTCTAAGGAGAAGCTTACCGCACTAATATTTGTGCCCATAGCGTACGGAATAAAAAAACCTAAACTTCCTGTAATAAAAGCGGCTAATAATAAACGAGGAATAATATGGAAATTACTGGAGTGTTTGACTATCAAAGTTAGATAACGATTAAAAATAAAGGCTAATATACCTAGTGTAATACCTAATAAAACAATAAAAGGGTAGTGACTAATCGTTAATTCTATTTTATCAAAGTAATCAAACTCATGAGCAGGACCAAAAAAGTTTTGCGTGATGAGTGAGCCAACAATCGCGGCTATCATCACAGGAATAAATATGTGCACTTTATATTCGCGCAAGATGACTTCCATCACGAAAATTACTGCCGCGATTGGTGTGTTAAAGCTGGCAGAAATACCGGCGGCGATACCGCAAGCACATAGTGTTCTTATTGAATTAAAGGGGAGCTTTAATAAGCTACCGATATAACTGCTACAAGCTGCACCTAAATGAACGGCTGGACCTTCTCGGCCAACAGAAAAACCAGAGGCTAAAGCTATTACCGTACCAATAAATTGGTGAATGGTATTCCTCAGTGGTATAACGCCATGAGCGACTTTCAATCGATGCAATACAAAAGGAATACCTGTTCTTAAATACTTATAACCTGTAAATTTTGAAAAGATAATGATGAGGATTGCACCAATAATTGGTAAATCAAAACGACTTACCATATCTAAACTGGTATAATCATCCAATTCATTCAGGTAAAATTGTTGTAGACCCTTAATAGTTAAGGTGAACAGTATAACTAACAGTGCGGAAAAAGCCCCTCCAATAGCTGCAAGCAAGCATAACTGCCAAGAAGTTCTTGGCATAGCTAAATGTTTTCTTAACGGGGTTAATGAGATCATATTAGGCTTAATTATTTTAACTTAAAGTCAAATATTAGTTTTTTATTTAATGGATATCATAATACGTTACAAATGAGTTGGTTAGCAAAAATAAATCTGAATACTGTTGTACTTCGTTTAGGAACCTTTCGATCAGCAATTTTAATATTGGCTTTGATCATTACCTGCCTGTTCTGTGGCTATCGCATGGGAAATTTTTTTCATGGCTATCAAAAGCAAACCATGCAGCAACAAAAAGAACGCTTAGATAATTTATATCGTAAACAAGGTGAGCAAACTCGTCGAATCAATACCCTAGAAGTTGAACTAGAAGTGGAGCGTTTAGCCAATCAAAAATCGCAAAAACTGTTAAAAGAAATGGAAGAACAACATTATCAAGTTAAAAAAGAATTAGCTTTTTATGAAAAAGTTATGGCACCTGAAAAGCAAGCAGATGGTTTAGTGGTTGATAATCTTGTGATTTCAGCGACTACTAGTCCTAATCATTTTCGCTTTCAAGTGACCTTAGTCCAGCAAAAAGTGAAAAAACGTTTCGCGAAAGGACATGTTCAACTTTACTTTATTGGTAGCTTGAATAATAAACCCCATAAAATTAATGTAAATAAAATAGCAGAGTTATCAAAAAAGCAGCTGTCATTTAATTTTCAATATTTTCAAATTATCCAAGGGGAGCTTACCTTCCCTGATAATTTTAGACCTGAAAAAGTAGAGCTATCAGCTATATTGCCAAAAAGTAAGTGGCAGAGTTACCAGCGAGTTGATGAAAGCTACCCTTGGCAAAGTGTTATAGAAAATTTTTCTCAAACGTCTTCAGTAATACTTGATTAAATTAGTCAAGTTTAAGATAATTGGCCCCTATATTTAAAGAGATTGCTAATCCCATGTCTGATACCGAATTACCGATTAAATTTTCTGATGCTGCCGCCAACAAAGTTTTGGCATTAGTAACAGAAGAAGAAAACCCTGAACTTAAATTACGCGTGTATGTTACAGGTGGTGGTTGCTCTGGTTTTCAATACGGATTCACCTTTGATGAAAAAATCAATGACGGGGATATGACCATTGTAAAGAAGGGGGTCACTATGGTGATTGACCCGATGAGTTTACAATATTTGGTGGATGGAGAAGTTGATTATGTTGAAGGCCTAGAAGGCAGTCGATTTTTAGTTAATAACCCTAATGCTTCAACCACCTGTGGTTGTGGTGCCTCTTTTTCTATTTAGTTTCTTTTCATAGCACTAAACTATTCTAAGTTTAGTGCTTACATTTCATTTTTATTTCAACTAACGTCTAAATATTACTAGAAGATATTTGCTTACATATTGTACTATTTACTTAGTAGACGATTGTTGCAATGCTCGTTAATATATCTAATAAATTGATGCTCTTACAATGATTAAAGAGCTAAATACTCTAATAAATTGACACTTTTGAATAGACTCAATAATTAAAATCAAAGGACTCGGATGAAACTAAATAAATATGGACGTCAATGGTTAGCAGAACGACCTTATATTTTAGCCCTTTTTATCTCATTAATCTTAATTATCTGGATGGCTTCTGGGATTATGCAAACACCAGAAATGCCTAAGACGGTTGATAAAGAGAATAATATTATTCCTAAAGTGAAAATTGAAACACTCTATGCTGAAAACGTAAGTGATGTTGTTGAGCTTTATGGCCTTACAGCACCTGATAGAATTACTCATGTGAAAGCTGAGATATCTGGAAAAATTGATCAAGTATTTGCAAAAAGAGGTTCGAAGGTTTCAAAAGGGCAGATCATTGCGACATTAGAAATTAATGATCTTGAATCACAACTAACCCGCAGCAAAGCATTATTAACTCAACGTGAAATAGAATATAAAGGAGCCAAAAAACTAAACGCTGAAGGCTACCAAGGTGAAGTACAGGTTAGTAGCGCAGCAGCAAACCTTGCATCAGTCAAAGCTGAAATAAAACGATTAGAAATTGCGATTAGCTATACCGCTATTCGCGCGCCTTTTGACGGAATATTAAACACACGACATATCGAACAAGGAGATTATGTTCAAAGTGGCGATGATGTTGCTATGATCGCTGATTTAGACCCACTCGTTGTGCGTGCGTTTGTCACAGAACAGCAAGTAGAACTCCTATCTGTTGGGCAACAAGCCGAAATAAGTTTGCTGAATAAAACAAAGCTCCCTGGGAAAATACGATATATCTCCAGTGTTGCAGATGACAATACTAATACTTTTAAAATTGAAGTAACTATTGAAAATGCCGACTATAAATTATTAGCAGGTATAAGCAGTGAAGTTGATGTTGTTCTAACAGAAGTGCCGGCGATTAAATTGTCTCCAGCATTATTAGCACTTGATGAAATGGGCAATATTGGTGTGAAAACGGTAACTGATAACAAAGTTGTTTTTACACCAATTAATGTGGTTAAAAGTGAAAATGATGGCTTATGGTTGTCAGGACTAGGTTCGCAAGCTGACGTTATAACGCTTGGACAAGGCTTTGTTCGAGCGGGTGATATTGTTGATGCCGTGATGAGCACCGAAAAATAAGGAGACATCATGTTAACAATCATTGAAGCTGCATTAACGCGAACGCGCTCTGTATTAATGGTATTTTTTCTTTTATTAATCTCGGGCGCTATTACGTACGCCAATATTGCAAAAGAAGCGAATCCAGACATCACTATACCTAATATTTATGTCTCAATGGTACATGACGGTATTTCTCCTGAAGATGCCGAGAGAATGCTTGTTCGTCCGATGGAAAAAGAACTGAAATCTATTGCAGGCATAAAGGAAATGACTTCAACGGCCAGCGAAGGGCATGCCTCGATAAATATAGAGTTTTTAGCTGGATTAGATCCCAAAGAAGCTTTGGCTGATGTCCGCGATAAAGTAACGCTCGCAAAAGCCAAATTACCCTCAGAGTCTGAAGAACCAGAAGTTCATGAAGTGACAATGGCTAATCAAGTGCCTGCCGTTACTGTTATTTTATCGGGTCCTGTGACAGAAAGAGGATTGTTAACACTAGCACGTGACCTCAAAGATAAAATTGAAGGCATGCAAGAAGTGCTAGAATTTGATATAGGTGGCGATCGTGAAGATATGGTTGAAATTATTGTCGATCCATTACTGATGGAAAGCTACGGGCTTGATCAAACGGACATCTATAATCTTGTCGAACGAAATAATCGTTTAGTACCTGCTGGAACAATGGATACTGGTAAAGGCCGTTTCGCAATAAAAGTGCCATCAGTATTTGAAACCGTTCAAGATTTATTAGAGTTACCGATAAAAGCGGATGGTGATAAAGTTATTACCTTTCAAGACGTTTCTACCGTGCGTCGTTCTTATAAAGACCCTACAACATTTGCACGCTTAAATGGCGAGCGTTCTATTTCGATTGAAGTTAAAAAACGCTCTGGCGAAAATATTATTTATACCGTTGACAATGTAAAAGCTTTAATAGAAAAAGAACGAGAAAAATGGCCTAACCAAGTCGTTGTTGACTATATTGGCGATCAATCGATTGAAGTAAAAAATACCTTAAGTGATTTACAAAACAATGTGCTATCAGCTGTTTTATTGGTGGTTATTGTCATCATTGCTGCACTTGGCACTCGTACGGCTATTTTGGTTGGTATTGCTATTCCTGGGGCCTTTTTAACCGGGATATTAGTGTTAGCGATTGCAGGACTAACGGTAAATATAGTTGTTTTGTTCGGATTAATAATGGCTGTAGGTATGTTAGTAGATGGAGCCATTGTGGTGACCGAATTTGCTGATAGAGAAATGAATGAAGGCAAACCTCGGGAGGTTGCATATGGCTTAGCAGCAAAACGTATGGCATGGCCGATAATCGCATCAACTGCCACTACGTTGGCGGCTTTTGCGCCTTTGATGTTTTGGCCGGGTATGATGGGTGAGTTTATGAAATACCTTCCTTTTACACTCATTGCCGTGTTAACGGCTTCTTTAGCCATGGCATTAGTTTTTGTGCCAACCATTGGTAGTGTGATAGGAAAGACTAGAGCATTGAGTAAGAAAGAAAAAATACAAGTTGAAAATACTGAGCAAGGTAATTTAGATCATTTAACCGGATTTACGGGAAAATATGTTTCTATATTAAAAACAGCGATTCACCATCCTTGGAAAATTGTACTAGCTACTTTTGGGATTGCGATATTGGTTATGTGGCTATATGGTTCTTCGGGATTAGGGGCTATATTTTTTCCAGAAATAGAACCTAACAGTGCGACCATTATTGTTCGTTCACACGGCGATTTGTCGGTGAAAGAAAAAGATCA
>Ga0233426_10004819_pt1 | contig 9941 bp, 6 predicted proteins | sample SI_118_April2016_6_FD_179875 | JGI IMG/M metagenome (GOLD analysis project Ga0233426, IMG submission 179875) | Seawater microbial communities from Saanich Inlet, British Columbia, Canada - SI_118_April2016_10_MG | ecosystem: Environmental > Aquatic > Marine > Inlet | place: Canada: British... | reverse complement strand
AGGTCGCAGGCATGCGAAAGCACCCATATGGGCGTGTAGATCAGTTGGAAGATCGCTACCTTGGCATGGTAGAGGCCCCGAGTTCAAATCTCGGCACGTCCACCATTTGACCCGATTTCACCTAATCCATGGTGGACTTGAGCATCAACAATTTTTGATGGTCATTCGTAAACCATCTATCAATCTTGTCGTCCAAGTCCATCCAGTGAGTTCTTCCATCAAGGAACAGTCAGGAAGGCGCCAATCTGGATCACCACTCAATCGTTGACTGTACTCGAAGGTCGGCACAACCTCGAAGACCTCAGCAATTGTGAATGCTAATTCCTTAATGGTGACATGATTTTCGCTACCGATGTTAATCACAAATGGTAACTTATCTTCACAATCCATCAAAGATACCAAGGCTTCTACACAATCGTCGATATACATGAAGGATCGGGTTTGTTCTCCATCGCCCTCAATAGGAATAGGACGGTTGTTTTGCAGTGCATAAATGAAATTGGGGATCACTCTTCCACGTCCCTGAATTTTGGGATCCATGTTGGGTCCGTAGACATTAAAGAGTCGCATGGAACAAGCTTCCACGCCCTCATGTGATGCTATTTTAATCAGTTCTTCACCAATCATCTTTGACACACTGTAAACGCTCTTTTCTGAAAGCAAATCGTGTAAGGCTGGTCGTTGTTCATTCAGAGCGTCGTGAGCAAGTGCGCCAGCATTCCCATACACTTCGCTCGAGGATGCATAGAGTAATCGGCAAGATTTCGACTTTGCAAATTCGATTATATTCTGTAAACCTTCCATGTTAGGAGACATTACTGCGATTGGATTTTCAGCAAATAACCGAGGTGCTGCGACTGATGCAAGATAGAAAATCCCATCGAAATCTCCGCTGAGTTCTACATCCTCGACCCCTTGGCGAATGAGTGTAACACCTGGAATTGATGATTTACGCACACTGGTGATGTTATTATCGACAGTGACAACTCGATGCCCCAATTTCACCAACGCCAAAGCCAAATTCCATCCGATGAATCCTTCACCGCCGCAGATCAGATATTTCTTCCCTTCAAGCATCACCATTCACTCTCCATTTCTCATAGGCCAATTGCCATGATTTACTTTGTTCACCTGGATCCACATTCATAGCAGACCTTGCTTGCCTCTCCAACGGCACATCACTCATGAAATGACCACACTTGCCGCAATACTCTTCCATCAATTCAAGGAATTCCCAAGGGTGGTTTGGAATCCCCACAAATCCATCACTACCTCCAAAAATTCTCTGAATTCCCCCAGCAAGAGCACAATGATGATACCCATAGGGTGTCAGACCAATCCCTGAATCTTGAGTTATGTAACATCCTTTTGTGAAGTCCTCATCTTTCCATTCATCCAAATCTTCTGGAGCCATATTGAACGGCTCAAAATGCTTGGTTGCACTCTGCCGATCGAACTTGAATGAGTTGCTGTAATGCCAACGCTCGGGAATCTTCTGAAGATTTTGTTGAGTCTTTTTACTCACTCCATTTGTGATTACCTTAAGCTCGGTATCTGGGCTGTGCACTTGGAACCAATCATCGAGCATAGTCACCAATTCTACGAATTGAGGATGTAGCGTTGGCTCCCCTCCAAGCAAATGTATTGATTCCCATTTGTGCCCCTTCCGGTCTGTTTCATTCAAGAAACCTTGGATTTGATCGAGACTCATATGCTGATTACTGGGTGCTTGAGCACTTGAACGTGAACAACCTGAACATGTGAGATTACAGAAATATGTAATATCGATTTCTAACTTTTTGAGATTTGGGATGTAGATGGTCTTCCGCAACCTAGAATCTCCAGAGGAACGAAATTCCATGTTGTGATTAACCGCAAAATAAGAAGGTGAAAATGTTGCTTCACCGATGTTTTTATTCAATCTCCAACCTCGTTTCTTGTATGCCAGTTCATACACAGGAGTGTAAGGGCCGGTAGCCTCCATGATGCCCAAAGGTCTGGCGGCTATGTAGTCGCAAGTGTACAAATCTCCAGTTGCTAATGTAAGTTGAGTTGCTGAAAGGGAGTTCATTAGAATTTCATGAGATTCCATTTCGATAATCAAAGGATTTTCATGAACGCAAATTTCCTTCAACAATGCATGAATTTCCACAGAATCAAATTGAGTCCATCGCTTGCGAACAAAGGTGATTCTCCCTCTAAATTCTTCTTCCAAGGTGAGCAGCCAATCCCTGCGGGCAGTCGTTGAATCATCACAAAAGATTACAACTCCGATGGAGTCTATCTTCTGGTTTGCGATACTTTTGATTAGGGCTCGAGTGAAGTGCTCTATTGGTTGGGAACAATGCAATGTGAAAACGACTTCCTCGGGTCGAGATGGATACTTCCAAATTGTTACATCTTCAACGACATCCCAAAAACCGAGTTGTTCCTCCGGGATTATATTCTGTTCCATAAGATCCGTAACTCTTTCATGGAATCTGACATCACCTTTCATCGAATTCATCGGATGGAGATATACAGAACTTGAGCGACCTCCTCGTAAGCACTTCCATCCAGTTTGTTTTTGGTAATCTTCCATAGACCGGTACCAACTTTTTTCCAATTTTCCATCTCCAGAAATTACGTTCGGATATGGCGCCTGGCTTTTCATTCTCGGGATGTCAAAAAACCCACATCTGACCTCTGGAACAAAGGAGCCATCATATCGCAACACCTCCCTCTCCACTGGCTGAGGAATATTGAAACCTACACCGAAAACTTGGTCGGCCTGAAGCGCATTTTTCATTTCCTGAATGACATTATCATCCTCGAGTCGAGCGAATATCACATCTGCATCCATTTGGAACATGTATTGAGTCGGCACTTGTTCAAAACCCCAAAGTTGGGGAAAAAGAGGAACACCCTGAACATTGTGAGTTTCGACACTCTCCTTGGAGAACCATCTTTCTAATACCTGAGTTACGAGATCTTTGTCATCGTTAGGAGATATCAAGAAATCATCAATCCATCCCTCTTCCTTTAGTTGTTCAGCTGTGGCAAGGAGATTTTGTAAATCTCCCTCATTCCAACGACGAAGATAATCTCCAACCTTTGGGTCGATCACCAGCAATCGGCTGGCAAATGAATCCCATTGTGTGATTTGATTGATGATATGATGGATTTGTTGTTCCAAGATGGTGTGGTCCATCCCACAACTCTTCACCAGGAGCGTTGTGTCCTCGTGATGCCTCACAGGTGCTGCGATGTCACGAGGCTTCTTTCGGAAGTATGAGTTCTCTCTGGAATGTAGTTGGACCTCCCTAGCATAGAACTCCTCGAAGCCTTCAATCTGATCCATCGCTTCAATATTATTTCTAAATGCATACGTCAGGTTTGAGACTTCCCCATCGATCAGATTCTGGACATAAGAGAGATACAATCTTACGCACATATCCCTGAAAAATCGGGCTTCAAATGGTACGATTTGGGAACCGACATCAAGCATGATTAATTGTCCTTTTAAGAGAGCCATATTGTCCCGATTTACATTGAGGAATACAATGTTGTGTGAGAGACAGGACTGGATAAAATTGCTTAATTGCGTCCGAGTTACTACATCAGGAGTCTGAACTGTGACAGAATGTGTCGTTGCTACCCATTTCCCCTCGATTAAATTGAAATCATACTTGGGCATGGGAAGCGTAGTGGGTAGTTCCCCCAACCATTGAGCATGCTCATCTGTGAAGATGGGAGAATGAAACACTTTTTCGATCAATTCACCCCGACGTACAACCATGCCTTCGCACCCCCACCCAAGAAGTTCACTTTCAGGGTCAGTTTCTGCCATGAAGTGGTATAGTTTCTCGCGGGATTCACGATGCTGCCCTGATTTTTGGTTTGAGTTTGAGAGATGACCCGTAAGGTCGTAGCAGGCATGAAATTTACCGGTGAGTATTTGCCCATTCTGTCTCGAGTTGAGTAATAATTGGCTGACTAAGTAATGGTCTTCGGCAGATGGGGTGTCCGGATAAACCGCCTTCAATGAATTCTTCTTCCACAAGTTACACGATGGTAATTCTGCGCTTTTATCGCCTTGTGACATGTGTTTCAGTCTGTTAATGAGCGTCTCCGGAATCATCAATGTTTCATCGACTTTGTTCACTCGTTCGATTCGTTCATAATTCTCTGAAAGCGTGTTTCCGGCAAGTGCCCACTCCTTTCTATGGTCGATTGAATCATAGATTGATTGTATCGTGTTTGGATAGGCGAAGGTATCGTCAGCATCCAAACGAGCAACCCATGCATCAGGACTGAAGAGGCGTCTTGCGATTGTGTTGCCCAGATTTCTGGCAACCGCCACACCAACAGAAGGTATTTTAGCACAAAGAATTCTTTCATCCCCCCCAATTTCAAGGTTTGATGTTCCATCATCAAGAATTAGCAAAGCGGTTTTGAGAGTCGTTTCCTGTTCAAGGAATGAGTCGAAAGCACGAGGAGTCCCCTCATCATTGTGTGTGAGCATGACGATGATCACATCAGCATCAAAAACATCCTGAGAATGATGATTCACATCAATGAGCAATTTACCCTCGAAGATATCAGCAACGCTCCTTTTATTCATTGTTCACCCTCCATTGAGAATATGCTTTCTTCCATGCCAGAGATTGTACACTCGGGTCACCTTGCCCGCGATACCATGCCGGAAGGAACTTCCGATCCTGGAATCGCCCACACATCTTGCAGAACTCAGCCATCAAATCCCTCATCTCGTCGTCGCTTTCAGGCAACTTCTGCCTCCCGAGATTCTTTTTCATGATTCGGTCGATTCCACCGGCTAAAGTGCATGGATAATAACCACCAGGACCAAGTCCAATTCCACAATCTTCGATGTTCGAACAACCGTTTGTAAAATCTGAATTTTTGTACTTCTCATCATCGATTGGTGCATCATTGAATGCGTAAAATCCAACTCCTTCCGAAGACGTCTTGGCTGTGTTTTCCACATGAATAAATGGTGGTATCCTCATCAGTGCCCTAGCCACATTCTTCCCGTACCCATTGCTCACGAGTTCGATTCTTGTCTGCGGATATTCTAACTTGTACCCACCAAGAGCATAGAGAATTTCCTCGAAATTTGGATGTTCTGTTGGCTCACCCCCTAGAACTCGAATTTTCTTCCATTCGATTCTTTTTGAAAGAGAGTCCTTGACGAAGTTCTCCACGTCCCCTACTTCCATTTGTTGTTTCGTTGGAGCCTGAGTACAGGAACGATTGCATCCAAGGCAGTGAAGGTTGCAGTCATAAGTGATATCAATTTCAATAAACTCCCTCGATCTCGTAAACTGCGCTCCTAAAACCTTGGTGGGGAGTGGTCGTACCCTCCATCTCCAATAGGATTTTTTTGCATCGATGGTCCACTTTCGGAATGTTCCTGTGATGCCGGTTGGGATGCTCGCTGGACCACGGGGGAATCCTGGGTAATCGTTGTTCTGTCCAGATATTTTGAACCATTTCTCGTCGACGTCAAACATCTTCGCTCGCTCGATGAAATTGCTCACATCAAGTTCTGACATGATTGCTCGATGCTTATTGAAAAATTGTAGAAGTCCAGTCTGCTTCCCCAATCCCGAGTTCATCGTTAAGCATTCTCGATTGGTTTCAAGACGATACTTGACTGTGGCTTCGCTCGTGTACGCAATTCTCTTTCCAGTAAGGGACAACCAACGAACTGCAAGGTCTCTGTCATTTGTACATAAGAGGCTCTCATCGAAACCTCCCGCCTCCATAATCGAAGCGACTGTGGCGAAGGTGTTCGAACCCTGCCACCCGGGGTTTCCTGCAAAGAAATCTGAAGGCGACAGGCCACTTGGGATCGTTTCCTCTGTAACCTTACCATCAACCAATACCTGGATTCCACTGAGAACCGCGTCATTATCATCCATTCGCTTTGAGCAAATTTCAATATGATTTTCTAGCCATTCATCGTCATCGTCAATAATTGCCACCCATGCATCTGGGTCGTTGGTTTTAATCCAATCCAATCCAGTATTCCAAGTTCCAGAGGCACTCGGACTGCCTCGATTTTCAAGGTAAACCCCTTCTGGGAAGGCAGAGGCGAAGTTTTCCTTGTTCGTCTTTTTGGTCACGGCAGTTGTCGAATTATCAACCAATACCACCTTGTGAGGTTTTTGAGTTTGGTTGAGAACCGAATTGAAGGCTCTTTCAACCAATATGTCTGGCCGGTTATATGTAGTGATTAGTGCATAGATGTTCAAGTAATCAACTCCAAGTCAAAACTTTGATAGAACCCTCATGGTCAACAATGCCCACTACTGAACAGGAATTAGACAAACAACTCAGCATGTTGTAATCCGATGTTCGGACAACCAAATCGCCAGCTTCGAGGTAGAGGTATGTCGTTGTGTAAGTGTAACATGTCGTAAACGAACCACCATATTCATCCGGTAGAGTTTCACAGTAATCCGAATATTCAGTAAGATTCCAACCAGTGGAGAATTCAATATCACTAGCATAAACGCGATCGTATTGAGAGTACTCGGCACCCTCTGAATAAATTACGTGATCAATCGGTTCATGATTATAATCCGCAGTTGCTGTCAAAACCAAAACCGACGCCATTATTAGGACTGAAAACAAAATCGAGGCAATTGAAAAACCCTCGTTCTTAGTATCGTCATTACGCTTCTCCGAGATCCTGTCCTCGGAACCCCTCTCAGCTAAACGCGTCAGTAAAGACCTCTTGTCCTTGTCAAAGGAAACCAAAGCACTTGTGTCCTTTGGAACACATTTACCGCCAAACCCGCCAAGCCTTGGCGTCAGGTGCGCAGGGTTGTTGATTCTCCTATCCACCCATATGCCCTTCATCACCTTATCAGGGTCACAAGAATTGTCAGTACAAATTCGTTCGATTTCACAAGTGAAGGTCACCTTTGTTGCGATAAAAGCATTGTGCGCTAATTTCGAGATTTCCGCCTCAAGGTATGACATCTCAAGCCGAGGGACATTTCCATCAACCCAAGAGAAGGCCTCGAGAACCAATTCTATGTCGTTCATATTACCCGATATCACGATGCGATCTGGGTTGACAAACCATTCGTTAGCATCCCTTTCTCGGAGATATTCAGGCATGTAACACAATCTCAATTGAGGGTACTTGGGGTTTAATTCGTCCATTGTTCCTGGACGAAGGGTGCTCTTTACAACTACGATTCCTTCGTAATTTTCCTTTGCCACATCGAATACAACACTTTCGACGATACTTGTATCTAAACTTCCTAAGTTGTCTGAATCTGTTGGGACTGTGATAAAAACAATCTGTGTATTCAGTATTTGATTCATGGAACCTCTGCCATCAATATCGTATCCTTCCACATCATGATGAATTGACAAACCGTCCATAACAGCAGTTCCAACTGCGCCTAATCCGATCACACCGATATTCATTGGACCTCCCCTCCGCTAGAATACAGGAGATAATTTTCCACTTCTTTTTTTAAATTGCTGCTCAATGTTTCTTTGTCACGAACAAAAACTACGACACGTTTCCCCATTGATTTCAATTCTCTAACCAAGGGAACGAATCCTCCATCTCCGGAGGCTAATATGAAGCAATCAATTGCAGGATATTGGTATGCAATTTTCATCGCTTCCACACATAGGTGAAGATCCGCTGCGTTCTTAATCGTCTCCTTTTCGCCGTTTTTGATCTTTTTGGTATTCGTAAATCGAGGTTCGATTCTGTTTCGATGGAGGGCTGAAATCAGCTTACCTTGTGAATCTGCAAAGCCTGCAAATGCGAGACAAGCAGTTATGTTGCCGATCTTCTCTCCTTCGTCTCTGAACCAAGAAAGTTGAATCTTCTCTCGCTCCCCTTTGCGGGTATCAAAATTCTCCCAGTCAATCAAGAGAGCGGCATTTGACTTGGTTTCTTGCGCCATGTTTGACCCTATGAGACCAGTCTATATATCTGAAATGTCAACAATTCTCAAGTGAAATAAGAAATATATGGCTAATTTAATTTTATTTTTACATTCTTTTCAGTATGTTTTATAAATCTTATCTGAATAAAGATTTCATGAGCACTTATGTAATCCCTGTAACACACAATATCTCAGCGTTATCAACGGCTGTTTTAGAGAATTTTCGAGATGATGTCGACGGAATCATTCTGATTCATTACCAGAAGGCTGGATCAGATGTAGATGATAATATTCGAAAATTCAAAAATTACCTTGACCGGTCCTTTTCTGGGAAAATTGAGGTTGAAAATTTGAACACATCCCCCCATCCATACGCTCTGGGCGAGAGTTTCTCTAAGTGGCTGAAGAGAAGGTCTGCCAATGACAAAGGTGAGAAATTTAGATTGATGTTGTCACAAGATTCCGACATGGGGTATTTTGTTGGTCTAAACACCATCTCGTTTGACCAAATATCCTTGCAATGCTACATTTGTGACCTTTCTTCAAACTCTATCATAGGTTCTTCGACTTGGTATGACCCAGATTCAAAGATCACTTTCGAGCGCCTCCCATTGTTCGGGGATCTCAACATAGCAAAGGAGTTCCTATCAAAAAAGAATGCGACATTGAATATCTTCAAGCAAATTTGTTCATGGTATGATGAAGACCGTAGTAGATTCAATGAAGACGTTTGGTTCAAAAATTCGCATATCATCAAGCACGCAGCTTTGCAAGACCAGATTTTGCATTCTTCAAATGTCAGCAATCACCTGACTATACTTCTGTCTATCGAGGAGAGGGCGAGGTTGATTGAAGAGGATTCAAAAATAAAACGACGTTATCGAATTACTCCATTAGGGCGAGCATATGGATGGAAAAATTGAATCGGCCTGACAGGTTCTCCTCACTCAGTTTCACGTTGAAAAATGATTTTCCAAGGTCTTTTTGAGACCTTTCACCTGAATCAGTGTGAAATTTCACACTAAATTGCCCTCGCTAAACTAAGGCTTTGTCAAGACATCAAATAGACAGTCTCAAAAAGGTCCGTCGTGACCCAATTTCATGGAGACCAAAACGCAAGAGGCCGAAGGATGGCGCCTTGACATCGTCAATGCATCGTTCTTGACGGGCATTCCAATCCTCGCAGCCATCGGAATGGTCTGGTACACCATGAACCACGGGGTTTCATCTGCTGAACTCGCAATTTTCGGATTCATGTACATTGCATGTGGTCTGTCAATCACGGCAGGCTACCACCGCTTGTTCTCCCATCGCACGCACAAGGGCGCATGGCCACTACGTCTGTTCTATGCACTGTTTGGAGCCGGTGCGTTTCAAAATTCTGCCATCAAGTGGTGCAGCGACCATCGACGCCACCACCTCGTCACCGACAGTGATGATGATCCATACACTGTTCTCAAGGGGTTCTTTTGGGCCCACATTGGATGGGTGATGGTTTCCCAAGATGAGGCGATTGTGGAGAAGGTTGAGGATCTCGAAGCAGACCCAATCCTTGCCTTCCAAGACCGCCACATCTTCCTGCTTGGTTTCCTGGTTGGCATGGTCCTCCCCGGTGCTGCTGGGTGGTACTTGATTGGCGGCATGACAGGATTCCTTGGAGGCTTCATTTGGGGCGGCTTGTTCCGAGTCGTCATCGTCCACCATGCCACCTTCCTCATCAACTCTGCAGCGCACACATGGGGCACACAACCGTACTCCACTGCGAACACTTCTCGAGATTCACCCCTGCTTTCGCTGTTCACCTACGGAGAGGGGTACCACAACTTCCACCACACCTTCCAAGCTGACTATCGCAATGGGCACAAGTGGCACCACTGGGACCCCACCAAGTGGTGGATTCGCGGGTTTTCATTCATCAAGATGACAAGCGATCTTCACAAAATTCCAGACAAGACCATTGAAAGTCGAAAGATGAAAACGGCCTATGAAACAAGCAACAAACTCGAAGACACCGAACTC
>Ga0233426_10004815_pt1 | contig 9951 bp, 9 predicted proteins | sample SI_118_April2016_6_FD_179875 | JGI IMG/M metagenome (GOLD analysis project Ga0233426, IMG submission 179875) | Seawater microbial communities from Saanich Inlet, British Columbia, Canada - SI_118_April2016_10_MG | ecosystem: Environmental > Aquatic > Marine > Inlet | place: Canada: British... | reverse complement strand
GAATCTTTGGTTAATAATGATTTATATAGTTCGTGACACTCGCCGAAATTTTTTCTGCTATCCAATAAAAGCTCATTCTTTACTGTAATATCGTTATTTGAATCAATAGCCCTCACATTTTTAAAAGCTGTCATGAGCTTGGCTTTTTCTTGTAACTCTAAAAAGTTACGAATGAACTTAACGTCGGCAGAAAGCTCCACAAGTTTTTCATCAATCTTATTGAGTTTGTGATTCAAGAACATAAATCCAGCAGCGCTAACAGCTAAAGTTAGGCCAGATATGGCCATTGTTGCTTGCGACATGCTAATTAATTTATCAACATCTTGCCCAATTCTATGAAGTTGAAATGTGTTCAGTCCTGAAAATACAGTACTAACAGGGGATGCAAAAGATGATGCAATATTTGTTAAACTTGAAATATTACCTGAATTCATAAGGTGAGCTACAATTTGACCTGAATTGTCCCGCACCACGCCGCCATAGATTTTGTAAGCGCCACTTAATACTCCGCTCAGGATATTGTCAGGGATTGTTCTAGATAATGTAAAACCAGCTAATTCAGATAACATATTATTTCCTATTAAAAAATCATCCTATATCAGTACTTTAAATTTGAATATAAGAAAAATTCTTAGTTTAGTATAGTTTATTTTATTTTTTTAACAGCCTTTTTAACGGCAATAGCAAACCTATAACACTTCTAAGTGATTTCTTTATAATGAATTTTGATTTGATGAAACTGAAATGGCCTTTGTTGGTTGGCCTTTTAAAGTAATGTTGTGATTGTTTTCGCTTGAAGAGTTGGGGTAGATGCTGAGAAAAATGGTGGCCCGACCCTGACTTGAACAGGGGACCTGCCGATTATGAGTCGGATGCTCTAACCAACTGAGCTATCGGGCCGCATTACATATTTTGCCGTGGAGGCAAACACATCAATCAATGCGGTGCGGATTATAAGCACTTTTTACTTAAATGTCATCTATACTTTTAACGTGAAATAAAAAAATTTAAGTATGCATGTAAAAAGCCGATACAAAGATACGAGTATTAAACCTTTTTGCCATAAGGATATGGTCAAACTTCAGGAGACTTCCATAATGATTTATGACACAACGGATAAAGCGGCAGCGAAAAAGCAACTTGAAGCGCTGCAAGTGCACATCAATGAAGCTAACGAGTTAAGTTAACGTATTAAGCTAGCGCTTACCAGTCAGTAAGTGCAGCCATTTTAAATTCAGTACCACGAAACGATAACACCACATACTGTGGCTCAATCCGTACGATACTCACGTTACTATCGACGCTACCGCCTTCTTGTAGGCGACGGTTATTTACCCGCACCCAGCGATCTTCATCCGTCGAACTGTACATATGAGCAGAAAAGACCATCGCAGGTAATTGCACCAAGATATACTCTGGTAATTCTGCGACGCCTTGTACTTGATCCACTATTTCAATCGTTGTCGGGCGCTCCATCGATGCTGAAGGAGCTAAATTATCTTTGTTTTTTGCTGCTGAGATTAAGTTATCCAACCCACCCAATGATTCTAAGGCTTGATTAACTCGGGTTGCCATCTCTGCTGACACTGGTGCTTCCTCGGCTTGTTCCCGTTCTTGCGTGACTAAGATAGCTTGCTCTTCATCCTCGATCGCTATCGGTTCAGCGGGTATGGTTTCTGCGACTATTTCCTCGGGGATAATTGTTTCAGGCAGTGGTGTTGCAAGCTGAGGGGGAGCGGGCATAGGCGCTGCCGGCGACGCTGTCACCACTGCTTCTTGTGAAGCTGATAACACTGCCACCACCGCTTCATGTGGCGTGGGTAATAATTTGGCCGCGCCATAACCCAGTGCTAAGCCCAAAGCCAAAATACCCACATATTGAGCACTATATTTACCTATCACCGAAAACTGCGAAGGCAAGGCTTGTAAACTGGGCAAAAACAAACTGCGATTAAATTGATCCGACATTGCATTATTAACTCTGCTTGTTTGTTCATCATTGAACAATTGTCGAGTGGTCAATGGACTGTGCCGCAAATCTGCAGCTAGTGGCGGAGTATCATCGATTTCAATTGAATTATCCCAATCAATATTGAGACTCAACACGCCCATTTCTTTGAGGCCGTTGACCATATCTTGGCTTTTGACTAAGCCTGATTTACGTATTTTGACCGGCCCATTTTGAGCTTCGATAGCAATAATTGCCATGCCCGGTTTTAAATCCTCAATCGCTAATGGGTTCGTGCGGTTAGAAAAACTCATATCCACCTCCCAGACCAAAACCTAATGCAAGTGCGATAATTAATAGCCCTATTTGTAACCATTTGTGGGGCAACTGGATCCGTTGAGCAACGACATCTTCACCCAGTATTTGATTGGCTGCTGCGATAAATAAATGCTTAGGCACGACTGCGGATTGTTTAGTAAAGCTCAATGTTAACGCACGGTCACATAACAAATTAATCACTCGCGGTATCCCCGCCGTGATAGTAAATACTGTTTTGATAGTGGCTGGAGCAAACATACTGATATCGCCATCAGCCACCGATAAGCGATGGGCAATATATTGTTTAACCTCATCTTCGTTTAAGGGGAGCAAATGATAACGCGCGGTAATACGCTGAGCTAATTGGCGCAATTCGTTGCGTTTTAATAATGCTTGTAACTCAGGCTGACCAATTAATACGACTTTAAGGAGCTTTTCACGATTGGTTTCAAGGTTGGTCAATAACCTTAGCTGTTCAAGTACTTCCGGAAGAAGATGCTGTGCCTCATCGATAATCAACACGGTATTGATATTTTTGCTGTGATTAAGCGCTAAGTGACCTAGGATTAAATCAGTAAAGTACTTTAAACTAGCACGTCGATAATCATAGGCAATCGATAACTCGTCACATACCGTCGCTAATAGCTCAAGGGCGGATAAGGTTGGATTGAGGATCATCGCAACTTGTGTATTTGCAGGCAGCTGTTGCAATAATTTACGTGATACCGTCGTCTTTCCTGTGCCCACTTCGCCGGTAAGCATGACAAAGCCACCACTTTCTCGCAAACCAAAATTTAAGTGCGCGAGTGCCTCTTTATGTCGAGCACTCATATATAAATAAGCAGGATTGGGTGCTATCGAAAACGGATTATCTGATAATCCAAAGTAAGACAGATACATGTGCAGCCGTCACTCCAGTCGTGTTGTTATTATGAGGTATAAGCTAAACAGCTTTGGGCTATATGTCAAAGACTTAACGGATAAAGATCCATCAAAAATTGGATATACATACAAAGCGAGTGCATAATAAGTTAATTAATTCAATTTATTACCATTCTCAAATTATGATGCGAACTTATCTTGTTGGTGGCGCAGTGCGCGACAATCTATTGCAACGACCCATCAAAGATCGTGATTACGTGGTCGTCGGGGCCAGTGCCAACGAGCTTGTCGCCTTGGGTTATATTCCAGTGGGCAAAGACTTTCCTGTATTTTTACACCCTAAGACTCGGGAAGAATATGCATTGGCACGAGTTGAGCGCAAAATAGCCAAAGGGTATGGTGGCTTTAGTTTTTGTACGGATAAAACCGTGACGTTAGAAGAAGATTTGTCGCGTCGTGACCTCACTATTAATGCAATGGCAATGGATGAACAGGGCACCATTATTGACCCTTATCATGGGCAAGATGATTTAGCACAGCGTGTATTTAGGCATGTGTCGGATGCGTTTATTGAAGACCCCTTACGGGTGATCCGCATCGCCCGGTTCATGGCTCGATATAAAGAGTACGGTTTTACCATCGCCCCTGAAACCTTAGCGTTAATGCAACGTATTGGCCAATCCACTGAGCTAGCAGCCTTAGCTGCCCCGCGAGTCTGGCAAGAAACCGCTCGTGCGTTGTTAGAAACGTCACCGACCGAGTATTTTCTAGTGCTAGTGCAAGTAGATGCCTTATCCCCTTGGTTTATCGATTTAACTGCATCTATGGAGCAGATAGACAGTCTAGCCCCTGCGTTTATCTATTTACAAGAATTAGCCCAGAAAACCAACATGGAAGAGGCAAATCAGCTCGCTATCGCCAGTGCGTTAATCACATTAGATTGCCCACCTGAAAAAGTAGCCAAGTGGTGCCAAGTGTTACCTTTGCCTAATCATGTTCATGATTGTATTATGTTAACTCAATCACATATTGAAACACTGCTGCATATCGAGCAACTTGATGCACAGCAGATATTACTTTTACTTCTGCATTGCGATGTCCAGCGTCGCCCTCAACGACTGCGCTTAACGATGCAAGTCATTCTGTGCTATGCCCAAGCTAGAGTACCTAATAATACACTTAGGACCAATTTTACCTTGCTAGAAAACGCGATCACAGCGATGTTAGCCGTCAATGTCAAAGATATCATTGTTCAAGGCTTTACCGGTATGGAAATCAAAACCCAACTCCAAGCGGCACAATTAGCACAAATTAACGCTTTGCTTCGCGCAAAATCAGGATGATGTGGTAAACTTACCCAGTATTTTATCCATCTGAAGATTTTATGTTTGAACAGTTAGAACTGCACCCTGATTTAATCCGCGCCCTCACTGATATGGGCTTTACGACGCCAACGAGTATCCAATCGACCGTTATTCCTGTTGCTATGGAAGGGCGTGATATTTTAGCTTCCGCACCGACAGGGACGGGAAAGACGGCTGCTTTCTTATTACCGTGTGCTCAATTTTTGCTCGATTTTCCGCGTGAGTACCATGGTGCAACACGAATTTTGATTTTATCGCCTACCCGAGAGCTGGCTATTCAAACCTATGAGCATGCCTTGGAAATTACCCAACATACTAATATTGTGTGCGGTGTTATTACCGGTGGCATTAACTATGGTACTGACCGAGATACGTTAGCTAAAAGCTTGGATATTTTAGTCGCCACGCCGGGTCGGTTATTCGAACACATCGAAAAAGAATCATTTGATTGTCGTGATATAGAGCTGCTGATATTAGATGAAGCCGATCGTATGTTGGACATGGGCTTTCGCAGTATCGTTAATCAAATTGCAACTGAAGCACGCTGGCGTAAACAGTCGATGTTGTTTTCTGCAACGCTCGAAGGGCCAGGAATTGCACAGTTTTCAAAAGACATTTTGGTCAACCCTGAGTCATTAACGGTTGATCCTTCACGCAAAGAAAAAGCAAAAATTCATCAATGGTATCACTTAGCTGATGATGTTCAGCACAAATACCAGATCCTCAAACATATTCTAACGGAACAAGCTGAATCCGCGATTGTTTTTGTGAAAACACGTGAGCGTCTACAGCAACTTAAAGACCGTTTAGCGGCGGATCAAATCAATGTCGTTTGGTTACAAGGTGAAATGCCGCAAGATAAACGTAACGAGGCAATGAGTCGCTTTAAAAGTGGTGAAATTAAAATTTTATTAGCAACAGATGTGGCAGCACGTGGCATTGATGTTGAGGATATTTCGCATGTCGTTAACTTTGATATGCCGCGTACCAGTGATGTGTATTTACATCGTATTGGCCGAACGGGTCGAGCGGGTGCCAAAGGCACTGCGATATCAATTGTTGAAGCGCATGATTTCGCTATGCTCAGCCGTATTGCTCGCTATATCAAAGAAGTCATTAAGCCTCGTGTGATTGAAGAGCTGCGTCCAAAACACAAAGCACCGAGTATCAAAAAACCGAAAAAGAGCCGGTTAGCAAAAGCCAAAAAAGCCGCCAAGAAATCAGGTAAGGCGAAGAAGAAAAAAGGTCGCGGTAAAAACATTACCTCGCGCAAGCAAGATGGATAAAATTGTATTAGCCAGTGGCAATCAGGGCAAACTCAATGAATTTGCTCATTTGTTTGAGCAATATCATATCCGTATTGTGGCGCAAGGTGAGTTAGGCGTACAAGATGTCCCAGAAACGGGCACGACGTTTGTTGAAAACGCGATTATCAAAGCACGCCATGCAGCCAAAGTAACAGGGCTACCTGCATTATCCGATGATTCAGGCTTAGTCGTGGATGCATTGGGCGGCGCACCGGGAATTTATTCTTCTCGATATAGTGAAACAACCCCAGGTGCTGACGATGCGACCGATGCGAGTAATATCGATGCCTTGTTGGCGGCGTTAAGCGATGTTACTGCGCCTCAGCGAACTGCGCATTTTATGTGTGTGTTGGTGTTTATGCGTCATCATGCAGATCCAACGCCTATTATTTGCCAAGGTCAATGGCATGGAAAAATTGCAACGCAGCGTGCAGGAGAGCAGGGGTTTGGTTATGATCCGATATTCTATTGTCCGACCTTAAACAAACACGCCGCTGAATGTGAAAAATCAGAAAAATCGACTGTCAGCCATCGTGCTCAAGCCTTGGCGTTACTGATCAAAGAGATGGAGTCATTACTTGGTCGATAACATCCAAGCGATCCCTTTATCGTTATATATCCACATTCCTTGGTGCGTTCAAAAATGCCCGTATTGTGATTTTAATTCACATACTCTCAAAGGCGGCATTCCAGAAAAAGAATATGTCGCACACTTATTAGATGATTTACGTGCCGATGCGCACCTTGCCCAATGCCGTGAAATTCACACTATTTTCATCGGTGGCGGTACACCAAGTTTATTATCTAGCGACGCATTGGCGCGTTTATTACAAGGCGTGCGTCAAATTTTACCGTTAGCAGAAAATGCTGAAGTGACGTTAGAAGCTAACCCTGGTACGGTTGAAACGGGAAAATTCGCAGGATTTGTTGCCGGTGGTGTGAATCGAATTTCGATTGGGGTACAAAGTTTCAATGAGCCTCAGCTAGCTGCCTTAGGAAGGATCCATGATGCCGACCAAGCGCGCTATGCTATCGCTCAGGCGCACGAGGTTGCGTTAAACAGTTTTAACGTCGACATAATGCACGGTTTACCGGAACAGTCCTTAGCACAAGGCTTAGATGATCTTACTCAAGCGATTGCGCTGAACCCGAAGCATCTGTCTTGGTATCAACTGACTATAGAGCCGAATACCTCATTTCACTCGCGTCCACCTACATTACCTGACGATGATACGCTGTGGGCAATCCAAGAGCAGGGCGAAGACTTATTACGTGAAGCTGGTTATGAACAATATGAGATTTCTGGATACGCGCAAGCCGGACAGCAATGTCAGCATAATTTAAACTATTGGCGCTTTGGTGATTATCTAGGAATAGGCTGTGGTGCTCATGGTAAAATCACCACAGACAAAGGTATCTTGCGCACGGAAAAAATAAAACATCCTAAAGGCTACATGCAAATTGGCCGCGATTTTCAGCTCAAACAATGGTATGTCGAGATGGATGATTATCCGTTTGAGTTTTTTATGAATCGTTTACGCTTAGTTGAGGCGTGTCCGCATGATGAGTATCAAATTAAGACCGGAAAAAGTTTGCCTAGCTCAATCACAACAATGATGAACAAAGCACAAGATAACGGATTATTACGCATTGCCAATGAGCATTGGCAGGTGACGCCACTTGGGCGACGGTATTTGAATACGTTACTTGAGCAGTTAGTCGATTAACCAACCGCTCATAGTAAATCTTAAGTGCTTATTTCCAACTGGCTAGTTGTTGTTCGTAAGATGCAATAGCATCAGCATGTTCTAACGTTTGACCAATCGCATCCAACCCTTTAATTAGGTTATTTTTGTGATGTGGTGCAATGTCAAAGCTAAACTCAAGCTCGCCACAAACCACACTTTGCAGGATCAAGTCAATCGTCACTGATGCGTTGTTATCTTGCGCTAACGCCGCAAATAACTGATCCATCTCGTTTGATGCTAAGCGTATCGGTAACATGCTGTTGTTGATCGCATTACCATAAAAAATATCAGCAAAGCTGGTCGCAATAATCACTTGTATACCGAAGTCCATCAAGGCCCATGGTGCATGCTCACGTGAAGAGCCGCAGCCAAAGTTTTCACGGGTGATCAAGACACTCGCGCCGGCATATTCTGGCTTATTTAAATTAAATTCAGGGTTTAATACTTGCTCATGTTGATCAAGATAGCGCCAATCATGAAATAAGTGTTTGCCATAACCTTGGCGTGTCACGCCGGTCAAAAACTGCTTAGGGATGATCTGATCGGTATCAATGTTAGCGGTATCTAATGGCACCATTGTGCCTGTGTGAACGGTAATTGGTTGCATTATTGTTCCTCAAATTGACGGACATCGGTAAATTTACCGTTGATAGCGGCAGCCGCGGCCATTGCAGGGCTGACTAAGTGGGTGCGAGCACCACGTCCTTGACGACCTTCAAAATTGCGGTTCGATGTTGATGCACAACGATCGCCTTCTTTGAGTAAATCATCATTCATGCCTAAACACATGGAACAACCTGGTAAACGCCATTCAAAGCCAGCATCCAAAAAGACTCTATCTAACCCTTCGTGTTCTGCTTGCAGTTTAACCGCGGCTGAACCCGGTACAATAATCGCAGTTACATGGCTAGCAACATGACCACGCTTAGCAACACTGGCTGCTGCACGTAGATCTTCGATGCGTGAATTAGTACACGAACCAATAAAAACATGGGATACGTCAAGATCAGACAGTTTTTGACCCGGCGTTAAGTCCATATATTTCAGTGCTTTGATCGCTGATTCACGCGTGATCGGATCACTAAAATCAGTTGGAGCAGGAATTAAATCATCCACGCCAATCACTTGACCTGGGTTAGTGCCCCATGTCACTTGCGGTTTAATATCTTTAGCTTGTAAGGTAACGGTACGATCAAAGTGCGCATCGGTATCGGTAAACAATGTATTCCAATAGGCGACTGCGGCATTCCAATCCGCCCCTTGTGGTGCTTTTTCACGGCCTTTGATGTAGTCATAGGTCGTTTGATCTGGCGCGACTAAGCCTGCTTTAGCTCCGCCTTCGATCGACATATTACAAATCGTCATACGCTCTTCCATTGAAAGAGCCGCAATGGTATCACCACAATATTCAATCACATAACCGGTCGCACCAGCATGGCCAAGTTCACCAATAATCGCTAAGATAATATCTTTTGCTGTGACACCGATGGGTAACTTACCCGTCACTTCGACTTTTAAGTTTTTGGCTTTAGATTGACGTAACGTTTGTGTCGCAAACACGTGTTCCACTTCTGATGTACCAATACCAAATGCTAACGCACCGAACGCACCATGCGTTGCCGTATGTGAATCACCACAGACAACGGTATGACCAGGTTGTATCGCACCTAATTCCGGCGCCATAACATGAATAATTCCTTGTTTTTGATGACCAACAGGGTAGAGCGTGATGCCGTGATCTTCACAGTTTTGTAATAACGTTTGTAGTTGTAATTGATTTGCAGGACCACATGCATCAAGCGCCAAAGAACGCGTCGAGATAGAATGATCCATTGTTGCTACCGTTTTTTCCGGGCAACGAACTTTGCGACCTTTGTCATTGAGTCCGGCAAACGCCTGGGGCGTTGTGACTTCGTGGATCAGATGACGGTCAATATATAATAAGGTGTCTGCGCCAACTTGCGAAACAATATGTGCATCCCAAATTTTGTCATAGAGTGTTTTAGCCATGAGGTGTGTCCTTATGCCTGTAAAATTTGTTGAGTAATGTAGTCGCCAACTTGTGCCGTTGAACTTGCGTTGTGACGCTCTTCTGCGCTGAGTAACTCGCCGGTTAAGATACCCGCTTCAAGTGTATTAACCACAGCTTGCTCAATTGCATCAGCAGCATCATTCAAGTTTAATGAATAGCGCAATAACATCGCAGCAGATAAGATTTGTGCGATTGGATTCGCAATGCCTTTACCTGCGATATCCGGAGCACTGCCACCAGCAGGCTCAAACATACCAAAACCAGCGCCATTGACACTAGCAGATGGCAACAAGCCCATAGAGCCAGTTAACATTGCACATTCATCAGAAATAATATCACCAAACAAATTAGA
>Ga0233426_10004814_pt1 | contig 9952 bp, 11 predicted proteins | sample SI_118_April2016_6_FD_179875 | JGI IMG/M metagenome (GOLD analysis project Ga0233426, IMG submission 179875) | Seawater microbial communities from Saanich Inlet, British Columbia, Canada - SI_118_April2016_10_MG | ecosystem: Environmental > Aquatic > Marine > Inlet | place: Canada: British... | reverse complement strand
TAGATGGATAAACTAGACCAAGGCTTAGTTCGTGCAGAAATCACAACAGTTGAGCTTGATACGATTAAGACAGAACTCTATTATTTGTATGAACATACCAATCATTCGCAGTTGGTGCAAAGTAAAGTAGGATAACGCGCATTATCCCACCTTGATATTAACCTTACACTAAGGCGTATAAGGTTTGCTCAAGCCCACCAAAACGAATTGCCGCATCTGCTTGCGCCTCGACGACCGGCTTAGCATGAAATGCCATACCTAATCCTGCTTGTCCCATCATGACCAAGTCATTCGCACCATCACCTAATGCGATGGTTTGGGACAAAGGAATATCAAAATGCTGTGCATAATTAAGCACCGTTTGCGCTTTAACCTGAGCATCAACAATATCTCCTAATACACGTCCGGTTAAGCGGCCATCCACCACTTCTAACTCATTCGCGTGGGCACCATCAAGCGCTAAACGCGACTGAAGATAATGTGCAAAAAAAGTAAATCCGCCAGACGCTATTACCGTTTTCCAGCCATTACCTTGTAAGGTTTGTAATAAAGCATGAATGCCCGGCATCAATGGAATACTATCACGGATACCTTTAAGCAGATTCACCTCAATGCCATCTAATACACTGACTCGTTGACGTAAGCTTTGTGTGAAATCTAATTTTCCTTCCATCGCTAACTCAGTTACAGCGCTAACTTCATCTCCTTTGCCACATAATTTAGCAATTTCATCAATACATTCAATCTGGATCACCGTCGAATCCATATCCATCACAATGACACCCGGATCGGCTAATCGTGGTGCATCGGTAATACAGAATACATCAACATAATATTGTGTCGCTATAGCGGCTAGCCACGCTTTATCGACGGCTTCATTTAAGACGACTTGGACCACAGACGCACTAAACGCATCGGATAATGGATGCAAACGAATGGCTACATTAGACACATTACTAGGTAGTTGAGCCAAAATAGATTGGACCAAATACGCATTCAAATGTTGTGCTGAAATTGTCAGAACCGGTGTCGTCAAAGTAGCAGAAAAGATATCGTCAACCGCGTGCCAAGTCTTAGTGGAGACATCATATTGCTGAACGGGATTAATCGATAAAAATTGCAATAACGCTTGATGAGCATTGATATGTTCAGGGGAAAAAATAGTCGACATATAGGATCCTTTAACCACAAAGTAAGAGATTGAATGATGAAAAAACTTGGCAATATCAAGCCATTGCTTTAATGTGAGTAGTGTATCAATAATTTATAGCGTTGCCCATGACAAGGTATCTAATCAGAACAGGTTTTATCATAGCCAGCTTATTTGCTGTGTCTTGGGTGTGGCAGGTTCAGCATCAAACCACACAAGCACATTACAGTGTGTATACCCAGCAATTAGGCCAGCGTCTAAGTCAAATTGCTGCAGGTAGCCTTGCCCCTTGGCTTAATCAAACCTTGATCTCGACTGACAAATCGGACTACCGCGAACATCTTGAGTCCACCCTTTCGACGTACCTCAAACTTGGTCACTTCCGAGGGATCACGGTGTTTAATCGCTACGGGGTTGAGCTCGGTAAAGTCGGTGAAATTGACTCAATTATTGATTTTGTTGACCAACAAGAAACCGAGTTTTCGGTATTTGTGGCACCGATTAGGGTTGCAGATAGTATCGCAGGATACATACGGTTTGTTGTTGATGATGATATTATTGCTGCGCAACAGCAGCTGTTACAACAGCAGCAACAAGGCATGTTCACAGTGGTCTTGTTATTGGGGGCATTTATTGGTGGGTTTGGTGTGAGATTATATTACCGCAAGGCGCGCTATGCGTTTGCTAAATAACAGATAAGCCAAATACCCGCTGCACATTACGCGTCGTAATACCCGCAACGTCCTGCCCTGAAAAGGTCTGCTTCAGTACATTGACTACATCAACCAAATACTGTGGTTCATTGCGTTGACCTTGACGACCGCACATTGGCATATCAGGAGAATCCGTTTCTAAGACACAATGAGCTAATCCTATCGAATGCAATACTTGCAATGTTTTAGCACCGCGTGGATAAGTAATCGTGCCACCCACACCTAAATAAAACCCTAAATCAACATACTCTTGTGCGATTGCCTGATTACCCGAAAAAGCATGAATAATGCCACCATGTGTAAATTTAGCGCGTTTGAGTCGTCCTATAATCAGATCATGGGATTTACGATGATGAATAATCAATGGCACACCCAGCTCCTGAGCTAATTGCACTTGCGCATCAAACATCGCTATTTGTAACTCGATAGGTGTTTGTAACGTGCGATCAATGCCTATTTCTCCAATACCGATACATTCAGGAGTGACAGCATTGTTTAAGGTACTGATTAGCGGATCCATGTCGGCTAGTGTCAAGGTGTTGGGGTAGAAAAAAGGATGGTAGCCCAATGTGTAGGATATTTGCGCGTTACGCTTGGCTAGTGCTTGGGACTGTTGCCAATGAGCAGGATCAATCCCAGGGATAATAAATTGTGTGACTCCAACCGCTTGCGCACGGGTTATTACAGCGTCAATGTCATCTAAAAAACACGCTAGATCCAGATGACAATGACTATCTATCATGGGTTTAAACGTTGGATTTGCCATGCAGCAGAGGCTTGCTTAGTGTATTCAAAGCGGTCATGCAAGCGATGTTCCCCTCCTTGCCAAAATTCAATTTGCTGCGGTTTCACTAGAAAACCACCCCAAAAATCAGGTAACGGAATATCACCATGAGCAAATTTAGCTTTCATTTGCGCAAACTGAGTCAATAACATTTCACGTGATGAAATAGGCTGGCTTTGTTTTGATACTATTGCGCCTAACTGCGAATCTTTGGGGCGTGAAAAGAAATATTTAGCCACTTGAGTGCGACTTAATGGTTCAGCAATCCCACACACACGCACTTGACGCTCTAACATATGCCAAGGAAAATGCAGTGAGACTTTATTATTAACGAGTAACTCTTTGGCCTTGCGAGAACCCAGATTAGTATAAAACACAAATCCTTCAGCGTTTAAGTCTTTGAGTAGCACAATACGTTGCGAAGGCTGACCCGTCGCATCAACAGTCGCGACAGTCATTGCGTTAGGATCGGGTATTTTCGATTCAACGGCGACCGCTAACCATTCTTTGAATAACGCTAAAGGGTCAGGGTTTAAGTCCTGTTCCTCTAATGAACCGAGTGTATATTCACGTCGATATTGATTAAATTCACTCATGCTCTTCTCTTATTACTGTCTCGTTATTCTATTAATGTTCGCCATAGCCTAAGCTGCGTAAGGCTCGCTCATCGTCAGCCCAACCAGACTTAACCTTAACCCATAGTTCTAAGTATACTTTATTATCAAATAAGGTTTCTAGATCCTTACGCGCATCTGAACCGATGGTTTTAAGATGTCCACCGTGCTTACCAATAATCATGCGTTTTTGTGTTTCGCGCTCAACTAAAATCAAGCCATTGATGCGGTAAATACCATTTTCAGTGAGTTTAAATTGTTCAATTTCTACCGTTACAGAATACGGTAATTCGTCACCAGTATAACGCATGAGTTTTTCACGAATGATCTCTGCAGCCATAAAGCGACTGGAACGATCCGTTACATATTCTTCTGGATAGTAAAATTCGCTTTCGGGTAATTGATTCATGACCATCTCGCGTAGCTCAGGTAAATAACGCCCAAGTTTGGCGGAAACTGGCATGACATGCGCAAAATCATGTTGCTCATCTAACCAAGTCAGATGGGCGAGTAACTGTTGTTTATCTTCGACATTATCGGATTTATTGACTACCGCCCAACAAGGCAATCCAGATGCTTTGATTTTTTCTAGTACCATGGCATCATCGGCAGTAAAACGCGTACCTTCAAGCACAAATAATACCAATGCCACTTCGCCTAATGAACTTGACGCAGCTCGGTTCATATAACGGTTAATCGCACGCTTTTCTTCCATGTGCAGCCCTGGCGTATCGACATAGATAGCTTGTTTATTGTCTTCTGAATCAATTCCCATGATCCTATGTCGAGTCGTTTGTGGCTTGCGAGAGGTAATACTGACCTTTTGGCCAATAAGGCGATTCAGGATAGTTGATTTGCCCACGTTGGGACGGCCAACAATCGCAATCATGCCGCAATAAGTTGTAGAAGGAAGCGCATCGCTCATGATTGTAATTTCTCTAAAGTAGATTGGGCCGCTAGTTGTTCTGCTCGCTTGCGACTGGGTCCTTGAGCGGTAATGGCTTCTTCGAGCATAGTCGTTTGACAGCTCACGGTAAAGGTTTGGCTGTGGTCTTTACCTGACACATCGACGACGTCGTAAATCGGTAGCCCTTGGGAGCGAGATTGCAAAAACTCTTGTAAACGTGTTTTGGCATCTTTAGGATGAAAATCAGGGTCTAGCTTTGCCATACGAGCACCGAACCAACGATGGATAAACTCATCACAAGCTTCAGTCCCAGCATCAAGATAAATAGCACCAATAATAGATTCAACCACATCGGCTAAAATTGACGCGCGGCGTTTGCCACCACTTTTAAGCTCACCAATCCCTAATTTAATATAGTCACCTAAGTCGTGTTCAACCGCGATTTCAGCCAAGGTATCCCCTTTGACTATCGCAGAACGCATGCGCGTCAGTTGCCCTTCAGGCGCATCAGTAAAGGTATGATAAAGGTGTTCAGCAACGAGATAGCCCAAAATCGCATCACCTAAAAACTCAAGACGTTCATTATGGTTTTTGTGCGCAGATTTATGGGTTAATGCTTGCTGTAATAAACCTACATCATCAAATTGATAGCCGATTAAACGCTGTAATGGCGCCCACTCATCAATCCCTGGGTTATGAAATTTGTGTTGATTTGTTGATCTAGCAGGCTTAGCCTTGCTCATCGCAATCCTCCGACACGTTCAAAACGCACTCCAGAAGGTAACCATTTTGGTAACCAACCATCGGCCGTCCGTTCAAATTCAAATGAGATCCAAATCGCAACGGCTTTGCCCACTAGATGATCGGTACTAACAAAACCCCAAAAACGACTATCGCGGCTGTTATCTCGGTTATCGCCAAGCACAAAATACTCACCCTCAGGGACGATCCATTCATCCATAGCCGTGCCCGGTTGACGATAAAACTGTGATGCACTGGCAGACAAGACAGGGTGCTGTAAAATTTGATGCTCAACACTGCCTAAGCTTTCCGTAAACTGGTTAAGTGGCACCATATTTTGTGCAAACTCACTAATTTGTGCGTCTGATAATTTGACTAAATATGGCTTATCACAATCCTCACCGGTTGGACAAGCTGGTACCACGGTAATTTGTTTGGCACGATAAAAGATGCGATCACCCGGTAAACCCACTACACGTTTAATGTAATCTAATTCTGGATTCGGTGGATATTTGAAGACAACAATATCACCGCGTTGCGGCTCTCCTACCTCCAAAAACTTGGTGCGAGTGATGGGATCACGTAAGCCATAAGAGAACTTTTCCACCAAGATAAAATCACCGACTAACAGCGTCGGCATCATTGAACCGGACGGAATTTGAAAAGGCTCATAAATAAACGAACGCATGATCATCACAAACGCAATCACTGGAAAAATTTGTTTGGCAGTATCAACCGCGTAAGGTAACGGTGGTTCAAAGCCTTCAATTTCAGATACACCTGCAGCTAATGCCGCGCGCTCTCGACGTTTAGGAGCAAAAATCAATGAGTCAACTAACCAGATTAAGCCAGTTACAACGGTTAATATCACTAAAAAAATTGAAAACATTTGCGCCATTATTTACCTACCTTAAGTATTGCTAAAAACGCATCTTGCGGTAATTCAACATTACCGACTGTCTTCATCCGTTTTTTACCATCTTTTTGTTTTTGGAGTAATTTTTTCTTACGACTGATATCACCACCATAACATTTGGCGATAACGTTTTTACGTAATTGTTTTACCGTGCTGCGTGCAACCACATGGCTACCAATCGCTGCTTGAATTGCAATATCAAACATTTGACGAGGGATCAGCTCACGCAATTTATCAACTAAATCACGACCACGACTTTGCGAGTTTTCTTTGTGCGTAATCAACGCCAGCGCATCAACACGCTCGCCATTAATAAGAATATCTAAACGACACATGTCTGCAGCATTGAATTCTTTGAAATTATAATCCAAAGAGGCAAACCCACGAGAGGTCGATTTGAGACGGTCAAAGAAATCTAACACAACTTCAGCCATTGGTATTTCATAGGTCAGCGCGACTTGTTTACCGTGATACGCCATATTAGTCTGCACGCCACGCTTTTCGATACATAAAGTAATAACATTACCCAAATACTCAGCGGGAACTAATATATTAGCTTCAACAATCGGCTCACGAATTTCTTCAATATCATTAATTGGCGGTAATTTTGATGGATTATCAACGGTAACGATTTCGCCTTTGGTGGTCAATACTTGATATACCACTGTTGGCGCTGTCGTAATCAAATCAAGGTCGTATTCACGCTCTAAACGCTCTTGAATGATTTCCATGTGCAACATGCCCAAGAAACCAATACGGAAACCAAAACCTAACGCCGCTGAACTTTCTGGTTCATAAAACAAGGAAGCATCATTGAGGCTTAATTTCGCCAACGCATCGCGAAAGTCTTCATATTCATCGGAACTGACTGGAAACACCCCCGCATAAACTTGCGGCTTCACTTTTTTGAAGCCCGGTAACACTTCTTTCGCAGGGTTACTGGATAAGGTAATGGTATCACCCACCGGTGCACCATGGATCTCTTTGATACCAGCAATAATAAAACCTACTTCGCCACTGCTTAAAATACCAGTATTAGTCGGTTTTGGTGTAAATATACCCACTTTATCGACTTGATGGACAGTACCATTTGACATGATCTTGATCTTATCTTTGGTGGTCAACTTACCGTCAATCACACGTACAAGGGAGACGACGCCTTGATAATTATCAAACCATGAATCAATGATCAGGGCTTTGAGTGGTGCATCTGGATCACCTTCTGGAGGAGGAATTCTTGCTACGATGACTTCTAGTACTTCATCAATACCCACACCCGTTTTAGCTGAACACTGCACTGCATCAATGGCATCGATACCAACAATATCTTCAATTTCTTCAGCCACACGCATCGGGTCGGCTTGTGGTAAATCGATTTTATTTAAAATCGGTACCACTTCCATATCCATATCCATCGCCGTGTAACAATTAGCTAAGGTTTGGGCTTCAACGCCCTGACCTGCATCAACCACCAATAACGCGCCTTCACATGCAGCTAATGAACGTGACACTTCATAAGTAAAATCAACGTGTCCAGGTGTATCGATGAAGTTTAATTGGTATGTTTCACCATCTTTGGCTTTATAGTCCAGTGTCACACTTTGTGCTTTGATGGTAATTCCACGCTCGCGCTCTATATCCATAGAGTCGAGTACTTGTGCAGCCATTTCACGATTAGTTAGACCGCCACATTGCTGGATCAAACGATCAGATAAGGTAGATTTACCATGGTCAATGTGAGCGATAATCGAGAAGTTACGAATGTTTTTATGTTGCATAAAAGGTCTAGTTACCTAAGTTAAAAAAATGCTAAATCAAGAATTATTGGAACTTGATGTGTAATCGCGTGATTTTACCTTGAACTGCGCCTAAATGCGAATAATACTGGTTTCCAAATGTGTCAGAAACTGGACACATTCAATCTATTGATGTGATAGGGATGGCTGGTGATATTTGTACCGGGGATGATTGCAGGGGCAATATCCGGCATAACTTAGGTGCATAGTCTTGATTGTCTTTTTTTAACCAGCCTGAAATCAGCACAAAACCCATCATGGTCACCAATCCGCCTAGCACTAAGCTCACTAGTTCATGACTAAATCCCGTGTCTTGTAAACCATATCCAAACAACGAAATACTCAATACAAAGATTAAAATAGGCAATAAATACAACATAAACGAAGCGTGTAGTAAGCGTGACTCGCTGATACCTAACTCGACGAACTGTCCTTCGTATACCGGTTCATCAACGACAAATTGATATGCTTCCGCTTTTGGGGTGAAAAATTTTGCGATCACACTGGTCGAACAATTATTTTGTGCTTGGCAACTACCACATGTAGTTTTGATGGCCGTCGTTACCTCTATCACTTGCTGCTGAGCATCATTAGTGTCGACGTGTGTCACCACACCTTGTTCAATAATCATCGTCGTTTACTCATATTATGGATTTACGGTTGCAGGTGCATCAACCGACTCAATCATTTGTAAAATTCGTTGAGCTGTCGCAGGCGGAATTTTACCAATCACAGAGACTTGTAATGCATCATTCACCCGCGATAAAAATGTCACTGCGTCTTTGGTAAATAACACATCGTCTGACTGTGCAAAGGAAGCTTTTTGCAAATATACCGAGACATCCACCATGCCATCAGAAAGTAATACATACTCAACGACATCATCAGTGATAGATAATCGATGTATATCACGTTTGACTTTTTTCATGCCCACCGGCAAGCGATTAATCGCCCAATTTAAGCTAAATGCTTTAGGCGGATTGATATGCATGATCTGCGGCATACCACTTTTTTCAAGCTGTGCAAAATCCGCATCCAGTGTCTCTGAAATTTGCAAATTAGTGGCTTGGACTTGTTCAATTAGTTCACCCTTGACGTTCAACGTATTAAGCTTCAAAGGTAAATGAGACTGCGCGTCCATCCATAAAATATAATGATAACGGCTATTATCACGGCTCACGATCCGTAATTGCCATGCTTCCTTACCAGCGGAGCGACTTTTACCGACTAAAATCACTTCATACGCTTCGCTAATTAATTCAGGATTGCGGATCAAGTTATGGGCAAAAGGCCCGTGAATATGAGATTGTTGTAACGAGTGCGCCGGCATGTCAGGGTTTAAAAAGCTGACTTGATCACCAAAGCGAACAATCCTCGCATTTGGGCCATTAAGCTCACTCAGTAGTTCAACCGATTGACCATCTTTAATGCCATGTTTCCATAAATACGGGATCGGTTCATGACCTGGGCGATAAACAATCAAGGTACTTTGGTAATTCAATGTATTCGTCGCCATGGACATTTGGGTTAATAAGTCATCAACATCCATCGTGACCGTTGAGAGCAACGGTTCCTCAATATTTTCATCAATGGAGTCAGCGACAACCGCTTCAGGAACCGACTGAGCGGTGAGCATGTCAGATTCAATCGCATGAACAGAAAAAGTGCTGACTGAAAGCACCAATAAAAATGAAAAAAGCGACACTATTGCACAAATAGGTCGCTGTTTTGAAGATAAAATGTCATGCATTATTCTGGGTTTACCTGCTCAATTTTGGGTTCGTTTACGTTTTCCATTGCAGCTTGTAATCTAATTTGTTGTTGATGATCAACTAACAACGCATTGATTCGTTTGCGTTGCTCAAGGACTGCTTGACGTTCATTCATTTGTTGCTCGGGAGTCTGAATAGTGCGAGATTGAGACAAGCTCACTGGCGCTAATCCACCCTGAGGACCTGACGTTGGCGCAGTCATAAATGGCTGAGTCACTTCAGTATTATAATTTTGTACACCTAAAATCATCACGGCTGCAACACTGGCTGCAACGGCGAACTGTGATGATTGCTTGGCAAGTGATACTACATTCGACCAAATTGGGATGATTTTAGATTTATTAGGATTAGGTGCAAGCACAGTCGGCTCATCATCTAATGCATCGGCAATACTCTCGAGTAAGCTTTTGTCGGTGAGCAAAACCTCATCACCACGCAATGTATCACCGACTAGGTGATAATCCTGCCACTTCTGTTGTAACTGAACATCTGCCTTGACGTCATCAACCTGAGTCGTCGATTGTTCACCATCGACCCATGCTGATAATTGTTCAAATTT
>Ga0233426_10004809_pt1 | contig 9965 bp, 10 predicted proteins | sample SI_118_April2016_6_FD_179875 | JGI IMG/M metagenome (GOLD analysis project Ga0233426, IMG submission 179875) | Seawater microbial communities from Saanich Inlet, British Columbia, Canada - SI_118_April2016_10_MG | ecosystem: Environmental > Aquatic > Marine > Inlet | place: Canada: British... | reverse complement strand
CGGGCATAACCAAAGTACGGCATTACTGCTGTAATTCTTCCTGCTGATGCACGACGTAATGCATCAATCATTACGATTAATTCCATTAAGTTATCATTGGTTGGAGCACATGTTGATTGAATGATAAAAACGTCAGCACCGCGGACATTTTCAGTGATTTCAACACTTATTTCACCATCACTAAAACTGCCAACCTTGGCTTCGCCTGGAGTTATATAAAGACGATTAGCTATTTGTTTGGCCAGTTCAGGGGTGGCATTACCCGCAAAGATTTTCATGTCAGGCACTATCATTTCCTTAGAAATTTTTGACATTATAAGTAAATACTGAATAAAACATGATTGTAATATCAGCACATTATTTAAAAAAAGCCAATCAGTCAGCTCATTTTATTGAAAACTTTTATTAGACGCTTCACTCATCGATAAGGCGATTAATTACCTGATGAAGAGATGATTGGTTTGCGCCTTTCGTTACAAATGACTCTATGGAAGGAGGTAAAAGAGCTTGTACTCTTTTTGCTTCTATTTCAGAATCAAAGCGTGAGAAAATACACGCACCTGTACCCGTCATTCGAGATGGCGCGTATTCTACCAACCAAGCAAGTAACTTGGCAACCTCAGGATAGTGATTTATTACTAAAGTTTGGCAATCGTTATGGTAGCCCTTGATGTAGGTTTTATCGTCTATCGCTTTGATATCAAGCTTTTCAGTATTTCGAGGTAATGCTTTTGCTGTAAATACAGCTTGTGTTGAAATACTACAATTAGGTTTGCTGATTAAATATATTGATTCATCAGGATATACGGCAGTAAGTTTTTCACCAACACCTTGTGCAAAAGCGGTAAAGCCATGAATGAAAATTGGAACATCGGCGCCAAGCTGTAAACCTAATTCAGCAAGTTGCTTATATGAAAGATTGGTTTGCCATAAAAGATTGAGTGCTATCAATATTGTTGCTGCATTTGAAGAACCACCACCTAAACCGCCCCCCATAGGTAGCACTTTCTCAATTTTTATTTCAGCACCGAGTTGAGTGTGTGTTTTCTTTTGTAATAATTTAGCCGCTTTAACAATTAAATTATTGTCGTTATCCACACCTTTAATAGGGGTCAATAAATTGATGTTTGAATTTTCTGTACGTCTTATCGATAAACTATCACCCAGGTCTAAAAATTGAAAAACGGTTTCTAGTTCATGATATCCATCAGATCTGCGGCCAACAATATGTAAAAATAAATTTAATTTTGCAGGGGATGGAAATTGATAGAAAGGCGAATCACCTGAAAATAAGTTTACAGGCATAGTTAAAGCTTCCATTGATTGAGGGTTATTTTAATTGTTAAGTTATTCTGTTTAATCGAAAACTGGTGGGCTAGATTTACCTCATTAATTTTTTGATATTTTTTATAGCTTATCTGCCAAACATTATCTTGGTAAAAACTCGTCAGTTTTAATGGCAAGCCTGAACTTTCATCATAAATTATGCTATCACTGCCTGAATAAGTGAGACCTTTCAGCCAATAATGTAATGCTTGTGTGGGAAGTGTCAATCCTGTTAATGAGGTGATTAAGTGTTCCAAATTATCACTTTGATAAACCTTACCATCAATTTCAACCACGTGAATTCCGTCATCGGAGTTCAGTGATAAAACATTAATTCCTAAATAAGTTGTTAATTTAAGCGTTTGTTTTTTTTTACTTTGATCATATTGCCAAAACAATGAAGCGCTTTCGCGTTTGCTTTCTTGAATGAATGCAATTTTTCCATTGATTTGCCAATGTTGGATTTTGTTTAATTTTTCAATACGTGCTTTTTTAGATTGATATTCAACTGGTTGTGATTGCTCAATATTTTTATTTGAAGCACAGCCATAGAGAATAAATATTGTACAGAGTAGAACCGATAATTTTTTTGTCATGATAATTATTTTATTTGTACTTTTAGTTTTATCGAGGTGATTGCTTTCAATCATCGTCAATCTTTCGTAAAATTAACACTATAGTTTATGATAGATCAGGTAATGCATGATAACCCTCATGTATAATAACTCAGTATCATAAACTTTTAATTTAATTATTTATAAATAAAAGTAAGTTTTAATGTATTACTTTTAAACAGGTCAAATATTTAGCATATGTCCATAGTTGCTGTTGGAATCAATCATAAAACCGCACCCGTAGCTGTCAGGGAGAAAATTTCTTTCAACCCAGATAAGCTATCTATGGCGTTGCAAGAAATGCTTTCACACGTGCAATGTAAAGAAGCTGCAATATTATCAACCTGTAATCGTACAGAATTATATTTAGTTGCCTCAGAAAAATACGATATAACCCAAGAAAAAGTGATTGCTTGGCTTGAGCAACACCACAACGTTCCCGCTTCTATTATTATTCCTAGTTTATATTGGCATAGCGATCAACAAGCGGTTAATCATATGATGCGAGTCGCTTGTGGACTTGATTCACTTGTTTTAGGTGAACCACAAATTTTAGGTCAAATGAAACAAGCATATAGCCAAGCAAAAGCGGCGGGCTCTATGGCATTGGTTATGGACAGATTGTTTCAACGAACTTTTGGTGTTGCTAAACAAGTACGCACTGAAACAGAGATAGGTGCAAGTGCCGTTTCTGTTGCTTTTGCCGCGGTAAATTTAGCTAAACATATTTTTGCTAGCCTAGAAAAAGCTAAAGTTTTATTAGTGGGAGCCGGCGAAACCATTGAATTGGTTGCAAAACACCTTTATGAAAATAAGGTAGGGCATATAACAGTTGCCAATAGAACACTCTCTCGAGCTGAAGGTATGGCAAAACAAGTCGGTGCTGATGTCATTACACTAGCACAAATACCACAGCACATGGCCGATGCCGATATTGTTATTAGTTCTACAGGCAGTACCTTACCGCTTATCGGTAAAGGCATGGTTGAACAAGCATTAGCTAAGCGTAAACATCGACCTGTTTTTATGGTTGATTTGGCCGTTCCTCGAGATATAGAAGAGCAAGTCTCAGACTTAGAAGATGTGTTTTTATATACGGTGGACGATCTACAAAGCATTATCGCGCAAAATATGGATAACCGTCGGAAAGCTGCCGTCGAAGCTGAAGCAATTGTTAACCATCAAACAACAGGCTTTATGTCGTGGTTGAGAGGGTTGAATACCCAAGATACCGTAGTGAGCTATCGAAAACAGTGTTTGTCGGAGCGTGATGTTTTAATTGAAAAAGCGTTACAACAACTTCAAGGCGACAAATCACCTGAAGCGGTTATTGCCGAATTAGCAACTAAGTTAACGAATAAATTAATGCATGCACCAACCAATGCCATACAAACAGCTGCACAAGGTGGCGAATTAGATAAAATTGTCTATTTAAGAGACGTTTTACAAATAGATAAGTAGCAATTATTGAAAGTCGTTGTTGAAATCTTTACACTGCCCGCAATCTAAAATAAATCATTCTTGTTAACTCTTATCATTTACTATCAGTTATACTTTCGAAAGAGTTTTCACTAATTTATACCAAATAAAGAATATTTAATGAATAAATCAGTTTATCAAAAGCTTGAAGGTTTAGTTGAGCGTTTTGAAGAAGTTCAAGCGTTGTTGTCAGATCCAGAAACTATTTCCGATCAAGAAAAATTCTTAGCTTTATCTAAAGAGTTTAAACGATTAGATGAAGTAACAAGTGTCTTTAATAAGTATCAAGAAGCTGAAAGCGACTTTGCTACAGCTGAAGAAATGCTTAAAGATGATGATCCTGACATGCGAGAAATGGCGCAAGAGGAATTTAAAGACGCTAAAAAAGCAGTTGAAGAAATTGCTAATGAACTGCAAATTCTTTTATTACCTCGTGATCCTAATGATGATAATAACTGCTTTGTTGAAGTTCGAGCAGGAGCAGGTGGAGATGAAGCCGCTATCTTTACTGGTGATTTATATCGTATGTACAGCCGATATTGTGAAAAGAAAGGCTGGAAAATTGAAGTAATGAATTTAAGTGATAGTGAACAAGGTGGTTATAAAGAAGTTATTTTTAAAATTGTTGGTGACGGTGTTTACGGTCAGATGAAATTTGAGTCTGGTGGACATAGAGTACAACGAGTTCCTGAAACTGAGTCTCAAGGTCGGGTTCATACCTCAGCATGTACTGTAGTTGTTATGCCAGAAATTCCAGAGTCAGAAGCGATTGAAATTAATAAAGCTGATTTAAAAGTGGATACTTTCCGAGCGTCAGGTGCCGGTGGTCAGCATGTTAATAAAACAGACTCGGCTATTCGTATCACTCATATTCCATCAGGTGTCGTCGTTGAGTGTCAAGATCAGCGTTCACAACATAAAAATCGTGCGCAAGCTATGTCTGTCTTACAAGCACGTTTACAACAAGCTGAAGATGAAAAGCGTCGCAGCGAAGAAGAGTCATCACGTCGTAATTTAGTGGCAAGTGGTGATCGTTCAGAACGTATTCGTACTTACAATTATCCGCAAGGGCGTATGACAGATCATCGTATAAATTTAACGTTATATCGTTTAAATGAAGTGATTGAAGGTAATTTACAATTAGTTCTTGAACCTATATTACAAGAAAATCAGGCTGATTTATTAGCCGCATTAGCTGAACAAAATTAGATAATCTATTCTACTTGATTAAGATTATGCACTTCACCGCTTCAGATCCTATTGCATTATTGGTCAATAATGGCGCTAAACAATTAGCGCCATTATCTGACAGTGCAAAACTAGATGTAAGATTATTGATTAGTTTTGTTCTAGATAAGCCGCTAAGTTATTTGTTAACCTGGCCTGATAAACAACTTTCTCAACAGCAATATCAGCATTTTTTAACCTTGTTCGAACAACGTAAGCAGGGTAAACCGATTGCTTATTTAGTTGGATTTAAAGAGTTTTGGTCACTTAATTTACAAGTATCACCTGCAACTTTGATTCCACGCCCTGACACAGAGGTTTTAGTTGAAACAGTATTAAATAATCATGGAGAATCATCGCTTAATTGCTTAGATCTTGGCACAGGAACTGGCGCCATCGCACTTGCACTGGCATCAGAGCATTCAAGCTGGAATATTGATGCAATAGATTTTCAGAATGAAGCGGTAGAGTTAGCAAGATCTAATGCTCTTAGATTAGGTTTTTTACACGTTAATATTTATCAAAGTAATTGGTTTTCTGAGGTGGATAATCAAAAAAAATTTGATGTTATTGTGAGTAATCCTCCTTATATTGATGCATTAGATGAGCACTTAGAAAAAGGGGATGTTAAATTTGAACCGAAAAGTGCACTTGTAGCAGATGATAATGGTTATGCGGATATAGAAAATATCATTAAAACTTCAAAATCATATTTAAAAGATACCGCTTGGCTTTATTTTGAACATGGTTTTGAGCAAGCACAAAAAATACAAACGTTATTTTATCAATATGGCTTTAGTGAAGTAACAACTGTAAAAGATTATAACGGTAATGATCGAGTGACTTATGCGTGTTATAAACGCACGCATTAAATAAGTAATAAAATAAAAATAATTATTTAAGGAAGTATTAAATGAAACATTTACACATGACAATTGCACTAATTAGCATCGCTTTATTTACTTTACGCTTTTTTTGGACTTTAGCGGGTTCACCTCAATTAGATAAAAAATGGGTAAAAATTACGCCACACATTGTTGACACGCTTTTATTAGTGTTAGGTATTGTGATGATGATGAAGTTAGCGTTAAACCCATTTGAGCAGTTATGGCTTGGCGAGAAGTTGATTGCAGTGGTTGCTTATATTTTTACAGGTTATTACACATTAAAACTTGCACGTAATAGAACAATGCAAGTTTTAGGTTATTTAGGTGCAATGGGGTGGTTTTTATTAGTGGCAAGACTTGCTATGTCAAAAGAAAATCTTTTCTTTTAATTGTTTTGTAATAATAAGGTTTAAAAGAGTCTACTAATAAGTAATTTTATTGATATATGACTTTAAAAACTGTTTTTATCCCATATTTATAGAGAACAAAGTAATAAAGGTTTTAGTGTTATTAAATGAATGATTTGTTGATGTCTGAAATTAAATCAGAACAAAGAAATTTGTTGTCGTCATTAGCGTTAGTTGAAGAATATATTTTTTCAGAAACACCGACGTTTGAAGACATGCTAAATGATGTGAGTGAAGCATGCCGTGAGGCGATTTCCGATATTGAAGAACCTATGGATAAAGCCGAATGTTTAATAAATGAGCTTTATGTGAGTCAATTGTTTCTTGATAATGAACGTAATGTTTGGCCGGTTATAGCGCAGAAAATATCTTCAGCGGTTGAGTACAAACTAATGGCACCGGTACTTAAAGCAGCCATTATTCAATCAATCGTTAATGCTTGTGAAATGGAAGCAGAGATCGTTTTTGTCCCCGAAAAAGTGATGATTCGAATTATCTGCGATGACATTTACTCTATTATTTTTGAACCGGTTAGTGGCGAGTCATTAAATTGGCAACAACTTGATTCTAGGCTAGGTGATGTAGAGGGTGATCCAAGCCAAGCATTTTTAGAGCCGATGGAAGTGAACAGTATTTTAGTGGAATATTTAACGTCTTTAAAAAATTCACTGATAAAAGAACTTCAGTTTGATAAAGCATTAAAATGTGTAGATTTATTATTAGCACTTAGACCTGATGACCCTTTTGAACGAAGAGACCGAGGCTTTTTACTTCATCAATTAGATTGTTTTAAAGTGGCTTATGACGACTATCAGTTTTTTGTAAAAGAGTGTCCTCAAGACCCAGCAGCTCAGTTATTAAAGTTACAATTAGATAAAATCACCATTGCAGATACCGTGTTACACTAGTGAGATTCAAAGCAGAAAAACAACAAAAATAAAAATATAATAATTAGACAAACAATTTTTGGAGAAAGTATGTTTGCATTATCTTCAACACCAGAAGTGGTTGAACAGGCGCCACTTCTAACAAACGACGCCACTGTACTTGGTATTATCGCAATTATGCTTGGTGGGGTCTTTTATACCGCTCAAAGTAAATCCCTTTTTTGGAAACGTTTTTATCGTTTTGTTCCTGCGGTTTTATTATGCTATTTCCTACCTTCACTGTTAAATACTTTTGGTGTAATCGATGGTGAATCTTCACAACTTTATTATGTAGCCTCTCGTTATTTACTACCGGCATGTTTAGTTTTATTAACCATAAGTGTTGATTTAAAAGCGATAGCGAGACTAGGTAATAAGGCAGTCATTCTCTTTTTAACTGGTACTATAGGTATTGTTATTGGTGGACCGATAGCTTTATTAGTTGTCTCAAGTTTTGCACCAGAATTGTTAGGTGTTTCTGGACCAGAAGCAGTTTGGCGTGGGATGACGACAGTTGCAGGTAGTTGGATTGGTGGTAGTGCAAACCAAGCTGCTATGAAAGAGATTTATGGTGCAGGCGATCAAATATTTTCTGCAATGGTGACCGTAGATGTAATCGTCGCAAACTTATGGATGGCAGTGTTACTTATTATGTCGGCTAATGCGAGTAACATTGATAAGAAAACAGGTGCAGATACTACGGCTATTGTCGATTTAAAAGAAAAAGTCGAACAATTTCACGCAAAACATGGCCGCATCGCTACACTTTCCGATTTAATGATCATTGTGGCAATAGGATTGGGTGTTACCGGCTTCGCTCATTTATTTGCTGATAATATTACACCATACTTTGTTGAAAATTTTCCGGGATTAGGCAAATTTAGTTTTCACAGTAAATTCTTTTGGATGATTGTTTTTGCGAGTACGGTAGGTATTGCCCTTTCATTTACTAAAGCGCGCGAATTAGAAGGCTTAGGTGCATCTAAAATTGGTTCAGCATTCTTATATATTCTTATTGCGACAATAGGTATGAAAATGGATGTAAGAATGATCCTTGATGCGCCTATTTATTTTATTATTGGTGCTGTTTGGATGATAATTCATGCATCATTAATGTTAATAGTCGCTAAAATGATTAAAGCGCCATTATTTTATATGGCTGTTGGGAGCCAAGCGAATGTTGGTGGTGCGGCTTCTGCGCCTATCGTTGCTTCTGCATTTCATCCTTCGCTTGCACCTGTAGGTGTATTGTTAGCGGTTTTAGGTTACACCATAGGTACTTATATGGCGTGGTTATGTGGTCAAATACTACATGCTATTGGCTAAATCAAATGAATGAATTAACAGTTAGGATTAACGATGAGTATTTCTCAAATTAAACTTGGCGATATTGATATCGCTAATGACCAACCTTTTACATTATTTGGTGGTATGAATGTTTTAGAGTCACGTGATTTAGCAATGAAGATTGCTGAGCATTATGTAACAGTGACTGATAAATTAAATATTCCCTATGTATTTAAAGCATCTTTTGATAAAGCTAATCGTTCATCTGTTCACTCATACCGTGGACCAGGTTTAGATGAAGGTTTAAAAATATTTGAAGAAATAAAATCAACATTCAATGTACCAATTATTACTGATGTACATGAACCTTACCAAGCTCAACCTGTAGCAGATGTGGTTGATGTTATTCAATTACCAGCGTTTTTAGCTCGTCAAACTGACTTGGTTGTAGCTATGGCAAAAACGGGTGCAATTATTAATGTAAAAAAACCTCAATTTTTAGCTGCACATGAAATGCGTCACATCATTAAGAAATTTGCTGAAGCGGGAAATGAAAAAATTATTTTATGTGAACGTGGCAGTTGTTATGGCTATAACAACTTAGTCGTAGATATGCTTGCGATGGAAGAAATGAAAACCTATGCTCCAGTTATATTTGATGCCACTCATGCCTTACAAAAACCTGGGGGACGTGCTGATTCTGCTGATGGTCGACGAGCACAAGCAGCACAATTAGCGAGAAGTGGCATGGCATTAGGTATTGCGGGGTTGTTTATTGAAGCACATCCTGATCCTAGCATCGCAAAGTGTGATGGACCTTGTGCTTTACCGTTAGATAAATTAGAGCCTTACTTGCTACAAATGAAGGCGGTAGATGATCTCGTTAAAAGTTTTCCACCTTTAATCACGGATTAACTACTTTAGTTTTTGCTATTTGAGTTGTATAAAGAAAAAGGGTGCGTAAGCACCCTTAATTATTTGCGCGAGCATATCTTTGTTATTACCAATAAAGAGTAATCCAGCCATCAAACTAATTATTCTTTGTGTGGTTTATTACGTTAATCACCCTAGAGAAGTTTTTAACGCTTAACTAGCATTTATATAAGGTTTATTCAGTTGGGATGAAATATACCTTAAAAGTGCTTCTCGTTGCTTTACTCTGCCGCTAACGTAACTTTTGTTACGTATCCTTTACTATTACGTTTAGTTTTAGCTTGGGAAATAAATAACTTTTGATTATTAATGGTTTCATTTGCGAATGTAACTTTAAGTTGTTCCATTGATTGAACAAGGTTTAGTTCTACGGTGTTAATTAATTCAGCAGCGATGATAGGTTGTGCTTTAACTAATTCTGATGTTGTTACATCGGTAGTTTGAGCATTAGCAAATGTAGTTGCAAACGCAACGGTTAAAATTGTAGAGAGTTTTGTAAATAATTTCATTATAGTCACCTGTTTAAAACGTCAAATATCCATATAGATGTTTTAGGACCTTTTCTCTCGTGGTCTAATGTTTTGCTTTAGTAAACATTCTTGGCCGTCTACTCATGCACATCTACTAGATATGTCATGGTAGGATAAAGATGGTGTCCTTCATCTATATGTGAATAATAAGTTAACGCTGGTAAAAAATAAAATGACATTTTATAATGCTATTCATTAGAAAAACTAATGTATGTGTTTTATGTCTTTTTGATTAGAGTTTTTATTCAAAAAACTGTCATATTTAAACTGTGAAATAGGTGATGCTTTGGCTGTTCGTTTACCACCACTCAATGCTTTGAGGGCATTTGAAGCTTCGGCAAGACAATTG
>Ga0233426_10004804_pt1 | contig 9971 bp, 6 predicted proteins | sample SI_118_April2016_6_FD_179875 | JGI IMG/M metagenome (GOLD analysis project Ga0233426, IMG submission 179875) | Seawater microbial communities from Saanich Inlet, British Columbia, Canada - SI_118_April2016_10_MG | ecosystem: Environmental > Aquatic > Marine > Inlet | place: Canada: British... | reverse complement strand
ACGGGACTTACGCAAAGGCTCAATTTTTTTAAGGGACCGATTGGTAAGGATGCATCGAATCAATCAGACCAAGCAGTTGTAGCAACCACCCCATGCTGGGCCTTCCGGCACCTGCCTACAATACAAGTGTTTAACGAAGAGGTTGAGGCTTTGTGTAGATTAATGACCTAGGTTAGGGTCGACCACCTTAAACAACCCCTCATTGTCACTGTAATCAATTGGCACATCAATCAACACTGGTTTTTTAGATTGCATAGCACGATGAAAAATGGATTTAAAATCTTCAGGTCGATGCAGTTCTAAGCCTAGCGCTCCAAATGAACTTGCAAAATCTGGTATGTTTATTGAGCCGAAATCAACACCACTTTTACGATGGTATTTCATTATCTCTTGCTCCTTCACCATATTGTAAGTGCCATCTCGCCATATAAAATGGACAAAGTGCACACCCTCTCGAACGGCTGTTTCTAGCTCCATGGCGCTGAATAAAAATCCTCCATCACCTGATATTGAAATGACTTTTTGCTCAGGACTTGCAAAATTAGTTGCTATGGCCCATGGCAAAGCAACGCCCAACGTTTGTTGACCATTACTGAATAATAACTGGTGAGGCCGATATGAAAAAAAATATCTAGCCATCCACATATATACAGAACCAATATCACAGCAAACGGTCGTATCGTTATCTACAACTTCGCTGAGTTCATAAATAAATCTAAGCGGATGTATTGGGGATTTACTGAGATCTTTTCCTGCTTTAATTTTATCTATCAACTCCTTTTGAGCGACTTCAATTGCCTTATTATTATGAATAAAGGGGCGTTTTTTAAGCTTAGGTGCTAACTCATCGACGTTTGTAGCGATGTCACCAATTAATTCACATACCGGATGATAGGTGGAATGGACATCACAAGGTTTATAATCAAGATGAATGATGGCTTTGTTATCAGATGCATTCCAAATTTCCGGATCGTATTCAACTGAATTAAAACCAATCGTTAATACGACATCAGCAATATCTAAAATCTTGTCGCCTGGCTGGTTTTTAAATAATCCAACCCTTCCTATAAAGCAATCTAACAATGAATTAGGAATAGTCCCCGCTGCTTGATAAGTACTCACTACAGCAAACGGTGCATGCTCCAATAAGGCTCGAATTGCTCTGGTATTTTCTGGACGGCTAGCTTCCATACCTAGGAGTATTACGGGTTGATTTGCTTGATTTATTAAGTCCGCGACATCATCAACTAGCGACAAAGGTGCAGCGCCATATACTGGCTTTGGAATAATTGGAATTGGCTTTTTGTCAGTCATTTGACTCAATACATCTTGGGGCATACTTATAAAACAAGCGCCACTTGCCGGATCAATCGCTGTTCGAAATGCATTTTCTACGATTTCAGGTATCGAGTTTACAACATGTGCCTCCACGCTACTTTTGGTCACAGCCTCCATTAATTTAACATTATCAGTGCCTTGATGAGAATGTTTCAGCTCCATATCTTGCGGCACGTTACCACCTATAGCTACAACTGGGTCGCCCTCTGTAGTTGCTGTCAAAAGTCCTGTTGCCAAGTTAGCAACACCGGGTCCTGATGTAACCAATACTACGCCTGGTTTTCCCGTTAAGCGTCCGTAGGCGGCCGCTATAAAAGCCGCATTTTGCTCATGACGACAAACTATTAGTTTAATATTTGAGTCTACAAGCGCATTAAATACCCCATCTATTTTTGCACCGGGAATACCAAATACGTATTCAACACCTTGCGCTTCTAAACATTCAACCAATAACTCGCTACCTGATTTCTTTGTCATAATCATTCCCAGAAAACAATTTATAAAAAAACCTTCCCCATAAAGGAGAAGGCAAAAAAGCGTTATAATGTTCAAAGATTAAATAAACCACTACTAGCTAAATTGATTACGAATAATAGTTTGATGCAATTGATCATATGCTCGCTTAGCTGGCTTAAAGTGAGGAAATTGAAATAGGATTTTATCTAAAATCATCCTGGATAATATCTCATCGCCTCTATTCCACTGATTCATCGCATCTAAAAACATTAAATCAGCTGGTTGGCCAACGTAGTCTATATCGGCGGTCATTCTGATGGGGGTCAGATAGCTTATCCGCCCTTCTGACTGAGCATCTAAGCGTTGTAACACATTACCTGCTTGTCCATATCCATTTTTCTGAGCCTTAAGTAAATAGGCTTTACCCAACTTGGCTGACGGCTTACCATTTATACCCTCATAGTAGAATGTAGCCAATTGAAACTGAGCGTACGGGTTATGTTGTTTGGCCAACGCTTCATAAATATCAAATGCTTTCTTACTGTCTTTATTAACACCTTGCCCATATTGGTAAATTCTTGCTAAGGCGAGCGATGCTTTTGTATTTTCTTTTTTAGCTGAACGTTGATAGTAGTCTATTGCTTTATTAATATTTAAATCGGTTCCCACTCCTGTTTCAGACATTAAACCTAGTTGATACAGTGCTTCTCTATCGCCTTTTTGAGCGGCTTTTTTGTATAGCTCCATCGCTTTTTCTTCATCTCTAGAGCCGGCCAACCCATTGAAATAGATGCCTGCTAATTGGACCATTGCTTTCGTATGATGTTTAGTAGCCGATTGTTCATACAATGCTTGTGCTTTGTTATAGTCAACAGGAACCCCTTTGCCTAGCTCATACATCAGGCCGAGGTTATATTGTCCTATAGGATCTTGTTGGTTTGCGGCTAGCTGATAAGCGGTAAGTGCTTGCTGATAGTTGTCATCAACCGTGTCGTATATAAATCCAAGGCCAACTGCGGCTGGCGCGTAATAGGCCGTCGCATTTTTCATTAAATATTTGGCTTTTGCATAATCTGGCTTTTGACCAATCTCGCCTAGGAAATATAGTCTAGCCAAAAGATATTTCGCTTGGGGTTGATTTTGCTCAGCAGCTTTTTTATACCACTCGGTTGCCTGTGCTAAGTTAACTTTTCCACCCAATCCTTTTTCATTCATAAAGGCTAATTTCATCTGAGCGTCTTTGTCACCTTTTTCAGCAAACGATTGATAAATGCTTTTTGCCTCTTTCATTTTTTCAGGATCATTTCCTAGTGATAAATAGTAGTCTGCCAACAGTAATCCAGCCTTACTATTACCAAGCTCCATGGCTTTAGTTAGCTCAGGCAAAAAGGTTTGTCCTTGTTTGTAATTCATAATTGCTACATTTAAATTACCGTATGAGAATCCACCATCTGCTGATTTTTGCAAAAAGACTTTTCCGGCTTGTTCATCCTGACTTACATTCTGGCCACTAGCTAAATAAGAACCTAAAATAAATGCACCAGCTGGGTTGTTGGTCGCTTTTTGGTACCAATAAATGGCTTCTGAATCATTTTTTGGTACGCCTATACCTCTATCTAACATTAACCCAACTAAAAGTGCGCCTTGCTCACTTCCATTTTCAGCTTCTTGTTTTGCTGTTTTAAACGCTTGCGCTTGTTTGTTTGCATCAGAAGACATTGCGTTAAAAAATGCCAAGGGTAATTCTGCTCTAGTGATCCCTTTAGAAACAGCACCTGCATATAATTTTTTAATTAAGGCATTACGTTTTTGGGTGGCTAAAACGTTTCTATCAACCTCTTTTTGACGAACCAATAATTCAGCAAGGCGATATTGTGCATCCCCATACTCATTGGATGCTGCAAGATAATACATGGCCATTGATTCATTATTATCAGGCTTAATAACCAACTTGCCTTCTTTATCTTTGAGTCCATTTTCTTTAAGTTCTGCTAACACATATTGGGCCTGAGGGCTCCCTTTAAATGCCGCTTCTTTTAATAATATTTCTGCTTGCTCATAGTCTGGCTTGATACCTTGATCTTTAAGATTAATTAACGCCAAAGCGTATATTGACTTCAGGTCACCTTGATCTGCTGCAAGCTGATAATATTCCAATGCTTTTTCTGTACTTTTATCAACGCCTTCACCTAAGTCATACATTTGTGCCAGATAAAATTGCGCTGTTGGGTCACCAACTATTGCTCGATTGAGCATATCTTGAAATTGTGATTCATTTGTAGTTGCAATGCCACTTTGTGCAAGATACTCACGGGCTTTGACCATGGGATAGTCTGGGTACTCGATTTTACCTGCAGCCGCATCGTTAAATGTATTGGCTATGGCATTATAATAAGTACTTATATCCACATCATTTGGGTGGGTTACTTCAAACTTTGGTTTATAGATAGACGTTCTATCAACGATATCAAGTTGTGGTGATTGATTATAATTATTCTCTTTAAGTGCGTTTGTATTATTCCAAGGGCTGAGTATTCCCTCTAGCTTATAACCACTTTGTGCAAAATCTGTTAGCTTGTCATTTGTAAGCCATTTTACGGCTTCTACCCCTGGATTAGTGTCTGATTTACCCGCTTTTTCTGTGGATTTATCTTTCCAAACCTTTGCCAAGTTCTCATCTTTATCTACACCAATACCTTTCTCATAAAGCGAAGACAGCTGAAGCTGAGCTTGCTTTGAGTCATGCTGAGCTGCTTTTAGCATCCATAAAAAACCCGTATTTGGGTTATATTCTGGCGTATTTTCTTTAAGGTAAACAGCTGCCAACGCAACTTGTGCGGGCACGTAATCCTCATTTGCGGCCTTTTCTAGCCAACCAATAGCCTGATTGGTCTGGTTTAATTGCAACTCCAGTTGGCCCATTTGATACATTGCATCCACTGACCCTTTATCAATCGCAAGGTTAAATAGCTTACGAGCCTTGTCGACATCTTTATCAACAGACCGACCTGTAGCATACAACTCACCTTGTTTGATTTGTGCTTTCAAAAAGCCGCTATCGGCAGCTTTATCTAGCCATATCACGCCAAGTTTACGGTTTTGACTGTGTCGACTATCCAAAAAATGCTCGGCTAACGTATACTGTGCAAGGGGATTGTCTTTTTTTGCTGCTGCAATATAGTATCGTCTTGCTCTATCTGGATTCTTACTCGTACCATAACCATATAAATAAGCTGCAGCAGTGTACATTTGCGCCTGAAGATCATCGTTACCTGCTGCTTTTTTGAACCAATAAAGGGCTTTTTCAGGGTTGTTATCTACTAATAGCTCATATCGTGCCAGTAGGTTTTGTGCATCAAGGTGGCCTTTTTCACCCGCCGCTTTAAAATGCTCAAGCGCCAATGCATTATTTTTCAATTCACCATAGCCATAGAGTCTCATGCGACCCATATAGTATTGAACAACTGGATCTTGATGTGATTGCTTATTGAATGATTCAGCCGCTTTAAAATATTGACCTTTTCGATATGCATCAACCCCATCATTGGCATATACAGCTGGTATGCCACATGCTGCTACCATACAAACCCACGGCATAAGCAATTTCATTGTTATTCCCCTTTATATATTCCCGTATCGTTCATCAAAGTTCTATTGTGACAGTCCATTCTGCCAGATGAGTGATAAACTTTATTGTGGGATGATTCCGTATCGTACAACCTCTCTGACTGCTCCATTTCGGGTATTGCTATTTACTATCCAGTGATTTCCACGGTTATTCAAGCCAAATCGAACTCTTGCAAATTCACAAACTTGTAAATTATCGGCGCAATCAACGATTTTTCCATATTTTGATTTTCTATCATCAACTGTACAGATGTACTTCACCTCTTGCTCACAAGTAGATAATACCGCCCATCTGTTGGGGTGAATGTCGTGATTTAAAAACATACTTAACGAGCTATCACCTTGGCGCATTTGATATAAATTAACCCTTTGATTTGATTTGTTGCGTATAAAGTACAATGAATTGCGTGTTCCGGCTTCCTTTGGAAATAGGCTCAGTGTCTTTAACTCAAACTCATAGCCTACATCTAGACAACCCAATGGGTTGCGAACATCATTTTCATCGTCACCTGCAAACGCGATATTCGATAAACTGAGCACCATGAAAGCAAGTACAACTTTATACCAACTAAAACGATAAGATATATTAGTATTCATTATTAGTTCTCTCTACCCTTAAGTGGACGTACGATAACTTTAGTACCTAAATAGTTATTGCCTTCATTTGATAGCTCTACAAAATGATGATTCAACCACTTCGCATCTCTGGTGAACATTCTTATACAGCCATGACTTGCCCGGCGTCCAGGAATGTCATTAGAACCATGCATTGCCAGGCCTTTATGAAAATACATACAATAAGGCATTTTGGCACCTCCACGTCCTACTGGGAATACCCCAGATTTACAAAGTTGATTTTCTTTACTAAATACCCTAAATATTCCTGTTTTTGTTCTGCAGGTTGGACTGCTGTTATCAGAGCAGCGATCACTACCTGAAGAAACGGGTCCCCATTTAACTAAGTTACCATCTTCATCATAAGCCGCAAATGCTAATTTATCTTGATCTATAATAACTTGTTTGGTTTTTTCTTGTGGTGTTATTTTAAGAGGAAATGGGGAGACATCTTTCCAGGTGATTTTATCCAGGTTTTTTGGAACCACAATGGTTTTTCCTGCCCACAAATAATTATAGGTTCGGTTCAAGCGTTGTACTAAATCTCGCTGTTGCTCATCTGGAAACATTTTTTTCCAAGACTGGCTTCTACCAACCCGCACACACTCATACTGAGGATATTTACAAAGTGCTTTTCCGAAATAGACGGGATCATCACCAGCTGACGCTATAGAAAAAAATGCTGCTAAGGTTACTGCCAAAACGCATTGATATCTGTTCATGATTTAGTCCTAATCCATCTTCCATTAACAATGTATTCGTTACCTCGTTCCCTGAGGCGATGGATACATCAACAATAAACTTTTTTAAACTTCTACAAACTGCCTTATCCTTTACCAGTTATTTCGACTGATTTTGAAATAAGTTTAGAAATTAGAAGAAAAAATTTATGTGGGGTTAATTATTTTTCGTTGATTGGATTTAAAATCGCAAGGTCGTTTGGACTTGGGAGAGGTGTTCACCTCATCTCGAATCGAGACGGCGCTTTGCGCCTCCTAAGCACGAATGGATAGGTATAACGCGCTAACGCGCCTCTCAGGCTAAATGGAAATTTTTGATTTAGTTTATGGATGGAAGTGATCGTATACTTTTTTTGCTACATTCAAACTAATTCCCTCAACTTTAGCAATTTCATCAACCGGTGCTTTAGTTAACTCTTTCAACCCACCAAATCGAATAAGCAATGCTTTTCTCCGCTTACTACCAATACCTGGAATAGATTCTAAGGATGACTCTAGAGAGGCACGGCCTCTTTTTTTTCTGTGGAAGGTTATAGCAAATCGATGGGCTTCATCTCGGATATGTTGTAACAAATGAAGGGCAGGCGAATCGGGAGGAAGACTTATTTCTTTCTTGGTCTCAGCTAATATCAACTGCTCCCAACCCGCTTTTCGAGTAGGGCCTTTGGCGACACCCACAATTTGAATGTTTAAAATAGCTAATGATTCCAGTACGTTTTGTGCAACACCCACCTGACCTTTCCCCCCATCGATGATAAGCACATCTGGAAATTGCTGGTCTGCTTTTGCTCGCTTAAAACGGCGGGTTAAGGCTTGTTCCATCGCAGCATAGTCATCTCCTGGCGTAATGTCATGGATATTGAATCGCCTATAGGCACTTTTATTGGGTCCGTTTTCATCAAAGACAACGCAAGAAGCGACTGTTGCTTGTCCTTGAGTATGGCTGATATCAAAACACTCCATGCGTGTTATTGGCTGTTTTCTGCTTAAAAAATCCTCTAGCGACTGGTAACGATGGCGAGTAGTTTCTTTGGATGCTTCTCGTTCTGCAATCGCCATGTTCAAATTATGAGTGGCAAAATCAACCCATCTTGCTTTCACTCCTCGAGGGTGCGTCACGATTTTACAAGACTTACCTCTCAATTTAGATAAGACGGTCTCGAGTGCTTCTTTGTCTCCTGGATTATGATTCAAAATAAGCGTGCCTGGAATTCGCTCAGGATTATCTATGTAAAAGTATTGAACAAATGCCAAGAAGACTTGTTGCCATATATTTTCAAATGTATCGTCATTATCCTGCAGGGATACTTGGGGGACTGAAGGAAAAAGGGCTTGGCTAGCCAATACCTCACCTTCTCGGATGGTGACACATTGAATGCAAGCAAAACCAGGGCGAGCCTCTATGACAATAACATCAGCGTCCCCTCTTTGCTGAACCATCCCTTGCTGTTCTTGAATAAGCCTTAAATACTTGATTTGATCTCTAAGAACTGCTGCATGCTCGAATTCTAATTGCTCTACTGCAACCTGCATTCTTTTCTCTAAGGCCTGTATTATATCTAGTGAACGACCTTGTAAGAACTTCACTGCATCCGTTACGTCTTGTTGATACTCTTTTTGCGATATGAGCTTTGTACAAGGTGCGCTACAGCGCTTGATTTGATATTGCAAACAGGGACGACTTCTACCATTGAAGTACGTGTCACTACAATTCCTGATTTTAAAAATTTTTTGGATTGTATTTAACGTTTCTCTAACCGCCAAAACACTTGGGTAGGGGCCAAAAAAAACCCCTTTTTGAGGCTTTTTCTTCGTGCGCTTCACTTCCATTCTAGGAAATTCATGTTGGCTAGTAACATAAATATAAGGATAGCTCTTATCGTCTCGCATCAATACATTGTATTTGGGCCTGAGCGATTTAATTAGGCTACTTTCTAACAGCAACGCTTCCGTTTCGCTCCTTGTAACACTAACTTCGATCGAGTGTATCTGACTAACCAGTGACTTAGTTTTTATCCCTTGATTGGATATTGAGAAATAACTACTGACTCTTTTTTTAAGATTAGAGGCTTTTCCAACATACAGTACCGTGCCATCCTGAGCCAGCATTCTATAAATACCCGGCCCTGAGGTCAGCTTGGCTACATATTGATTGATTTTATTTACATCTTGGTTCATTGGTTAAAGTATATACGTAAATAGCAAGCTGAGGAGAGGGTATAACGATTATTCTTCATTTGTAGAGTTTGATGGTTGCTCTATCACACGATGCTTCATTGCTAAATAAGTCAGTTCTACATCATTTTTAATTTCAAGCTTTTCAAACATTCGATACCGATAGCCATTAATGGTTTTGCTACTTAAAAACAACCTATCAGCAATTTCTTGAACCGTCATACCACGGGTTATCATAAGCATGACCTGCATTTCCCGCTCAGATAACAAGTCAAAAGGAGACGCTTTAGATTCTTGAAGACTGCTTATAGCCATTTTCTGTGCTACTTCAGCACTTAGGTAGCGCTGACCTTTGAATACCGAACGAATTGCGGCTGCCATTTCATCAACACCACTTTCTTTGGTCAAATACCCCATGGCACCTAGTTGAAGAACGCGACCTGGTAAAGGTGCGGCACTCATGGCTGTAACGGCGATGATCTTCACATTGGGATTAGAGCGCTTAAGACGACGAGTGACTTCCCAGCCATCTATGCCAGGCATTTTCATATCTAGAAGCACAACATCGGGTTGGTGCGTTTTCACAAGACTTAACGCAACCTCGCCACTTTCAGCTTCAGCAACGACTTGCATATCGGACAGGTCTTCTAACAGCCGTCGAATACCCATCCTCACTAGCGCATGGTCATCAACAATTAATACTTTAATCAATTTATGCTCCTTGACTAACCGCCAATGAACACCACAGGAGAAATGATATTAGCAAGTCATCCCAGTTATTACAACGATTTTAAGCTATCAAGTTCATCTTGTGAGTTGCTTTTTTTCTTAGAAAAAATCTGACGACGACCCAGTTTAACCAAATATTTCTCAACAAACACTTATATGAATACTAGGATTATAATGCCACTACATTTTAAGACAATAAAATTTAGCATCTAGTTCCTAAACAGTTAAAATAAGTTACACCATTTAGGGATCTATAAGATGAGTAAAAAACAAAAGATATATACAGCTGAA
>Ga0233426_10004801_pt1 | contig 9980 bp, 9 predicted proteins | sample SI_118_April2016_6_FD_179875 | JGI IMG/M metagenome (GOLD analysis project Ga0233426, IMG submission 179875) | Seawater microbial communities from Saanich Inlet, British Columbia, Canada - SI_118_April2016_10_MG | ecosystem: Environmental > Aquatic > Marine > Inlet | place: Canada: British... | reverse complement strand
GTCAGGTAATAGCATACCTAAACCAAAGTCATCTACGCCACAGTTGTTAGAAACCATGGTGAGCCCTTTAGTACCTTTTCGCTTGATCTCTGCAATAAGGTTTTCAGCAATTCCGCAAAGGCCAAATCCCCCGGAAATAACGGTCATATTATCTTCGAGACCAGCCATAGCTTCTTCATAGCTTGACACTACTTTGTCAAATCCAGCCAATTTATACTCCTTAATTCAATATTTTAGATAATTATTGCGCACGAAACGCTGTAGAAACTTTAGAAATAGGTTCTTTACCTAGTACGTCAGTAATAAACCATCCTGCTTTTAATAATTTATCAAAATCGATACCTGTTTCAATTCCAAGCCCATTTAATAAATACACTACGTCTTCGGTGGCTACGTTGCCTGAAGCGCCCTTAGCATAAGGGCAACCACCTAAACCAGCAATGGCACTATCGATAATCGAAATATTATTTTGTAAAGCTGTGTAAATGTTCGTTAACGCTTGCCCATAAGTATCATGAAAGTGGACAGCTAGTTTATCTGCAGGAATACGGGCACTGACAGCCTGTAACATCTTTTGTACGCTTGCTGCTGTTCCTACACCAATAGTGTCTCCTAGAGATATTTCATAACAGCCCATGTTAAACAATTTTTCAGCAACAATAGCAACTTGCTCCGGATCTATTACCCCATCGTAAGGGCATGCAATAACACAAGAAACATAGCCTCTAACTGGAATGTTGGCTTTTTTTGCTGCAGCCATTATCGGTTCAAACCGTTCTAGGCTCTCCGCAATTGAACAGTTAATATTTTTTTGGCTAAAGGTTTCTGAAGCGGCTCCAAAGATTGCTACCTCATCGGCATTAACAGCAAGGGCAGCATCAAAACCTTTTAGGTTTGGTGTTAAAGCGGCATAGGTAACATCTTGCTGACGAGTTAATCCATTAAAAACATCCGTAGATGTCGCCATTTGTGGCACCCATTTTGGAGATACGAAACTACCACTTTCAATATTTTTAAGGCCAGCATCCGCAAGTTGATGAATAAGGTTGATTTTGTCTTCAGCGCTTATCAGTTGTTTTTCATTTTGTAAGCCATCTCTTGGCCCGACTTCTACTATTTTGACGCTTTTGGGTAGTTGACTCATGACACATCCTTGGCAGTCAATGCTAATAATTCACTGCCACCATCAACCATGTCACCTTCAGTATAAAACAGAGCGTCTATAGTGCCATCATTTGGTGCTTTAATAGTATGCTCCATTTTCATCGCTTCCATGATCATCAATGGTTGATCTTTTTTAACGGCATCGCCAGCCTTAACAAGCACACTTACCATAGTCCCGTTCATAGGCGCAACTAAACCACCATGATCATCGTTGTTGTCACTATTGCCACAATCAGGTTGTATATACGTAAAATTAAAAGCCCCATTTTGACGGTACAAGCTGATCTCATTGCCGTTTCTTGAAATAGTGGCGTGACTTCGATGTCCATCAATACTGACATAAAGAGTGTTTTCTGAAATTCGCCCTTGGCAATCAAGTGTTTTATTAGAAACAGTAATCAAATAATAACTATCACTGCCTTGGCTTTTTTGCTCAACGATTACAGGGTACTCAATGTCATTGTGCGCTAAAGTTAACTGATGAATGTGTGCTTCATTTAAACGCCATGCATTAGTGTTATTCCATGGTGAATATGGATCGGGAGTTTGTGCTGCTTTTTCTTTTGTTTTATTTGCTAAAGATAACACTAAGTACAATGCCGCAATGGGGAGTTCATCCGCAAGACTTTGTTCATCATTATGAAAAATTTCATTTTGATGTTTTTCTATAAAACCGGTATCTATTTCTTCGTTTATAAATGAAGGGCAAGTTGCTAAGTTGTATAGGAAATCAATATTCGTGGTTACACCATTAATACGATATTCTGATAATGCTTTAGTTAAGCGTTGTAAGGCTTTTTCTCTATTTTCATCCCAAACAATTAATTTAGCGATCATTGGGTCGTAAAAAACACTCACTTCATCGCCCTGTCTTACACCTGTATCTACTCGAACATAATCGCTTTCAACAGGGGGCTGTAAAAAATTTAATTTGCCAGTCGCTGGTAAAAAGTCGTTATTGGCGTCTTCTGCGTAGATACGTGCTTCAAAAGCGTGACCTTTAATTGATAATTCTTGTTGGGTTTTTGGTAGGGGTTCACCAGCGGCTACGCGCAGTTGCCATTCAACAAGATCTTGTCCAGTAATTAACTCAGTTACGGGGTGTTCAACTTGAAGTCTAGTATTCATCTCCATAAAGTAAAATGAACCGTCAACATCCAATAAAAATTCAACAGTACCAGCGCCTTGATAACCTATAGCCTGTGCAGATTTAATTGCAGACTCGCCCATTTGTTGACGTAAGGCTTCTGTCATGCCAAATGCAGGAGCTTCCTCAATGACTTTTTGATGACGACGTTGAACTGAACAATCACGTTCGAATAAATACACGGCGTTATTATGATTATCACAAAACACTTGTATTTCAACATGACGAGGTTGGGTTAAATATTTTTCAACTAACATAGTATCGTCACCAAATGACGATTTTGCTTCACGTTTAGCAGCAGCTAATCCATCAGAGAATTCGTCTTGGCTCCAAACTTGACGCATCCCTTTACCACCGCCACCTGCGGTTGCTTTTAATAAAACAGGATAGCCCATATCATCTGCCGCTTTCTTAATAACGGCTTCTGATTGATCCTCTCCATGGTAACCTGGAACAAGTGGGACATGTGCTTTTTCCATGATGTTTTTAGCGGCTGATTTTGATCCCATAGCTTCAATTGCAGCTACAGGAGGACCAATAAATTTAATGTTTTCTTGTTCGCACATGCGACAAAATTCAGCATTTTCTGATAAAAATCCATAGCCAGGATGTATCGCTTGAGCACCAGTACGTTTGGCGGCCTCAATGACTTTATCTGCCAGTAAGTAACTTTCTCTTGAAGGTGAAGGGCCAAGATATATAGCTTCATCAGCCATATTCACATGTAAAGCATTAGCATCGGCATCTGAATATACTGCAACAGTTAAAATTCCCATTTTTCGCGCTGTTTTTATGACACGACAAGCAATTTCTCCACGATTAGCAATGAGAATTTTTGTGAACATTTTGTCTGACTTTGGTGTTAGGTTCAAATTTGATTGAGGCATGTTTTTATCCTTGGCTTGATCGCTCTTGTTGCCATTTCGGCGCACGTTTTTCAAAGAAAGCACTTAAGCCTTCTTGACCTTCTTTAGAGACTCTAATTGAAGCTATTCGCTCACTGGTCATATCGAGTAATGCGTTATCAATATCTTGGTAAGCAACATCTAAAGCAAGTTGTTTAGATTGTTTAACAGCTGCAGGACTATTACTTAATAATGTACTTATCATGTTATCAACAGTTTTATTTAATTCAGCTATTTCAACGACTTCATCCACGAGTCCTAGCTTCATCGCTTGATCTGCAAAAAAGCGTTCTGCGGTTTGAAAGTAACGACGACTGGCTTTTTGCCCAATTGCATTGACCACATAAGGGCTGATGGTTGCAGGGATAAGTCCTAATTTAACTTCACTTAGACAAAAACTGGCTTTATTGCTCGCAATTACAATGTCACAACAACTGGCTAAACCAACGGCTCCTCCAAATGCAGCTCCCTGAATTTTTGCAATGGTAGTTTGTGGCATAAAGTTTAATGCTTTTAACATGTTAGCCAGTGAATTAGCATCGGCTAAATTTTCTTCATAATTGTAACTTGCCATGCGCTTCATCCAGCCAAGATCAGCACCAGCAGAAAAACTTTTTCCTTTAGATGCTAATACCATGATACGAATGTCATCACGCCCTGCAATATGCATAAATACAGTCATTAAGGTGGTAATAACGCCATCGTCAAATGCATTATGTTTATCAGGGTTATTCAAAGTCACCGTTGCCACGCCATAGCGGTCTATATCTAAAAGCACTTTATTGTTTGTTATTATTAAATCGTTTTTAAAATCAGTCATTGTGCTTCCTACATTCTAAAAATACCGAATTTGGTTTCTTCGATAGGTTTGTTGAGTGACGCGGAAATAGCTAACCCTAATACTTGACGGGTTTCTGCGGGGTCAATAATGCCATCATCCCAAAGTCGTGCAGAGGCATAATATGGATGACCTTGATGTTCATAACTGTCAATAATTGGTTGTTTGAAATCAGCTTCTTCTTGTGCTGACCATGTTTCACCAAGTTTATCTTTTTGATCACGTTTTACTTGTGCAAGAACACCAGCGGCTTGTTCGCCACCCATCACTGAAATACGCGCATTTGGCCACATGAATAAAAAACGAGGGTCATAGGCTCTGCCACACATACCATAATTTCCAGCACCAAAACTTCCACCAATTAATACGGTAAATTTCGGCACTTGGGCTGTAGCCACTGCTGTAACCATTTTGGCACCATGTTTTGCAATGCCACTCGCTTCATATTGTTGACCCACCATAAAACCGGTAATGTTTTGTAAGAAAACCAATGGAATTTTTCGTTGTGCACAAAGTTCGATAAAGTGAGCTCCTTTTTGCGCTGATTCTCCAAAAAGTATCCCATTATTGGCGACAATACCTACGGGATAGCCGAATATGCGCGAAAATCCGCAAACTAAGGTTGTACCATAAAGGGCTTTAAATTCATCAAATTCACTACCATCAACAACACGAGCAATAATTTCTCGAATATCAAATGGCTGGCGAGAATCTTTCGGAATAATGCCGTAAATTTCATCGTTGCTGTAAACAGGTTTAATAATTGGTTGAATATTCATTTCAACTGATTTAGTTCTGTTTAAGTTTGATATAGCCGTTTTTGCGATTTCTAAGGCATGATGATCATTTTGTGCATAATGATCCGCAACTCCAGACGTTCGGCAATGAACATCTGCACCACCTAAATCTTCAGCACTGACAACTTCACCTGTTGCAGCTTTTACCAGAGGCGGCCCTGCTAAGAATATAGTCCCTTGTTCTTTAACAATAATTGATTCATCTGCCATGGCTGGAACATAGGCGCCACCAGCGGTACATGAACCCATTACTACGGCTATTTGTGGTATTGCCTGTGCTGACATGTTGGCTTGATTAAAGAATATACGACCGAAATGCTCTCTATCTGGAAATACATCATCTTGGTTCGGTAAATTAGCACCACCAGAATCAACAAGGTAAATACAAGGTAAATTGTTTTCTTGAGCAATGGTTTGAGCTCGAATATGTTTTTTTACTGTCAAAGGGTAGTATGTGCCGCCTTTCACTGTGGCATCATTAGCAACAATAATACATTCTTGTCCACCAACACGACCAATACCGGTAATAATGCCAGCAGAAGGTACGTTATCATTATAAACTTCATAAGCCGCGAGTTGAGATAATTCTAAAAAGGGAGAGCCTGAGTCGAGTAGGGCATTCACCCTATCTCTGGGTAACAATTTACCTCTTGATAAATGACGCTCGCGACTACGTTCACCGCCACCTAGTTTTATTTCTTCGAGCTTTTCTTTTAAGTCATCAACTTGCACCTGCATCGCTTGTGCATTTTCAATGAATTCGGGACTACGGGGATTGATTTTAGAAATTATCTTCGCCACGATGATCTACCTTTATTGTGGAAACTGTTTTTAATGCTTAACAAGACATTGGTAGGTTGATGATAATGTCAACCTACGCAGATAAACATGTGATTAATTTGACTCGTTGAATAGTTCGCGGCCAATGAGCATACGACGGATTTCAGAAGTACCTGCGCCAATCTCATAAAGTTTTGCATCACGTAATAAACGTCCTGCAGGGAACTCATTGATATAACCATTACCACCGAGTAACTGAATTGCATCTAATGCCATTTTTGTTGCAAGTTCAGCTGAATATAAAATAACACCCGCAGCATCTTTACGAGTTGTTTCTCCACGGTCAGCGGCTTGAGCACACAAGTATGCATATGATTTAGCAGCATTCATTTGTGTATACATATCAGCAATTTTTCCTTGAACCAATTGGAATTCACCAATTGATTGGCCAAATTGTTTACGGTCATGAATATAAGGTACAACTAAATCCATACAGGCATCCATAATACCTAATGGTCCGCCTGTTAAGACGATACGTTCGTAATCAAGGCCAGACATTAATACACGTACGCCTTTGCCTTCTTCACCCAAAATGTTTTCTGCAGGTACTTCACAATCTTGAAAAACCAACTCACAAGTATTTGAGCCACGCATGCCTAATTTATCGAGTTTTTGATGACGGCTGAATCCCGGATAATCACGTTCAACAATGAATGCAGTGATACCTTTAGAACCAGCTGCAGTATCAGTTTTTGCATAAATAACATAAACATGAGCGTCTGGACCATTGGTGATCCACATTTTATTACCGTTTAACATGTATTTATCACCTTTTTTGTCAGCACGTAATTTCATACTTACGACATCAGAGCCAGCATTAGGCTCACTCATTGCTAATGCGCCGATATGCTCACCGGTACAAAGTTTGGGTAAATATTTAGCTTTTTGCTCGTGAGAACCGTTCTTGTTTAATTGATTTAGGCAAAGGTTAGACATCGCGCCGTAGCTTAAACCTACAGAAGCAGAAGCTCTACTGATTTCTTGCATGGCGACCATATGCTCTAAATAGCCTAAACCCGAGCCGCCATACTCTTCGTCAACTGTCATTCCTAATAAACCTAAATCGCCAAATTTTCGCCATAAATCACTTGGAAATTCGTTATCAATATCAATTTGTTCAGCGCGAGGGGCTATTTCGTCACGAGAGAATGCGTTAACTGTTTCGCGGATCATGTCCACTGTTTCGCCTAAGTTAAAATTAAGAGATGAAAAACTTGAAATCATGGCTGTTCCTTAAAGGTGTAATTTAGTTATTTAGAAGCGTCAATATTTGTTTATTTTTCGATAATATCTAACGCGTCTTGACAATTTTTCTGTAGCCCAGTTAATTCAATTAATACGGCTTGAATATCTTCTAATTGCTGATTGAGATCTTCTTTTTTTTGAGCAATTAAATCCATAATGGTATTTAATTGAGTTGCGCTACTTTTATCGGCATCGTAAAGTTCAAAAAGACGGCCTGTTTCAGCTAAAGAAAAACCTAAACGTTTTCCGCGTAGAATTAACTTTAGTCTAACTTTGTCTCTTTGGTTATAAATTCGTGTTTGACCTTTACGAGTTGGTAAAATGAGTCCTTGATCCTCGTAAAAACGAATACTTCTCGTGGTAATATCAAACTCTTTTGCTAATTCACCAATAGAGTAGGAAACGTTGGTAGGCTTACTCATAAAATACTCATCATTAATTATTATTGCGTAACAATAACATGAAGTTTACGTTAACGTAAACTTTTCAGTCATAATCTAAACTTCAACTGGCAATAATTTATTACATTAATCATTAACTAGTACTAATTAACTACCAAGTTAACGTTGGCGTAAACTTGATCGTCGCGTATTATGTCGAACAACTGTTTGAATTTATATGTTGCGAGTTTTCGCTGGAGAGTTTTATGTCTACTGTTGATCCTATTGTTATTGTATCTGCCAAAAGAACGCCAATGGGCGGATTTATGGGCGGCTTGTCTTCTGTAGCTGCGCCAATTTTAGGCGCTACTGCTATTCGTGCTGCACTTGACGAAGCAAATCTTAAAAATGATCAAATTGATGAAGTTATTATGGGCTGTGTTTTGCCTGCTGGCTTAAAGCAAGCCCCAGCTCGTCAAGCAGCTCTTTCTGCTGACTTAGATTTAACGACAGTTTGTACCACAATAAACAAAGTTTGTGGTTCTGGAATGAAGGCTGCGATGCAAGCACATGATGCATTAATGGCTGGCTCAATTGATGTTGCGATTGCAGGTGGTATGGAAAGTATGACTAACGCCCCTCATTTATTACCCAGTGGAAGAGCTGGTATTAAAATGGGCCATGGGCAAGTACTTGATCATATGATGACAGATGGTTTGGAAAATGCTTATGACGGTATTGCAATGGGGTGTTTTGCTCAAAGTACTGCAGATGAAAATAGCTTTACCCGTGAAAAAATGGATGAGTATGCTATTCGTTCTTTGTCACGTGCCAATGCGGCAATTGAATCTGGCGCGTTTATCAATGAAGTTGCACCTGTAACGATTAAATCTCGTCGTGGTGATTCAGTGTTTGAAATTGATGAACAACCAGGTAACGCTCGCCCAGATAAAATTCCTTCATTAAGGGCTGCATTTAAAAAAGATGGCACGATTACCGCCGCTAATTCGAGCTCGATATCTGATGGTGCCGCGGCACTCGTTATGATGAAATTATCAGAAGCGAATAAACGAGGCTTGACCCCTTTGTGTAAAGTCGTTGCTCATGCTACACATGCCCAAAACCAGAAGAGTTCACTGTGGCTCCTGTAGGAGCCATGAAAAAAGTACTTGATAAAGCAAATTGGGCAACAGCAGATGTAGATCTTTTCGAAATCAATGAAGCCTTTGCCATGGTAACAATGTTAGGTATTAAAGCTTTAGATTTAGATGTTGAAAAAGTTAATATAAACGGTGGAGCATGTGCATTAGGTCATCCTTTAGGAGCAAGTGGAGCACGTATTATGGTGACACTGATACATGCGCTTAAAAATAAAGGTTTATCTAAAGGTCTTGCATCTTTATGTATTGGTGGTGGCGAAGCGACTGCAATTGCTGTCGAAATGATTTAGCTTAACTCGATTACATTTAGACTTTATATGCCGTAAAAGGAAACTTTTACGGTTTTTTTAAATTTTTTTTAACGAAAAGACTGATAATTATACTAATAAAAGTTAATGTTAATTATCTTTTGCCATATCAATTTTTAAGATGAACAGCCAATTACCGATAACAATCAAAATTAATCGAGATTTAGTAGAGCAGTTTTCAAAGCTAAAATCGCTTGCCAATAAACTTGAGGCACAATTTAACTTTCAAACAATGACGGCTGGCTGGTATGGTGATGAAGATAATATTATTGATATTTCATTCTTAATTGAAACTCCTGAAAGCTTTAAAGAGGTTTCTTTAAACGAATCATTAATCAATAAAGTTGAATTGGCGGATGATGTGATAAGTATCGCTGATGAAAAACTAAATATTCGACGATGTTTTGTTTCTATTACAGAAAAAGAACAAAATATTCTTTTTCAGCACCCTAAGTTATTAAATGGTGTTGTTGAAAAGAAATTATCTAAGGTATTAAATATTTTAGCTAAAGAATTTAAAGTATTAGAAATTTAAAAGTAAAGTGCATGTTTTGTCAAACACCTTGTAAATAGCCCCTAATAAAAAGTTTAATGCTAATTGAGCCTGATAGTATTAAAAGGTCGCTTTAAAAGATAATTTAAGGGGAGAATTATATAATTTCCTCTTAAATTGTTTTACAGTGAAGGAACTAATAAAAATATAATGATGTCATTAATGTATATAATTTCGATAAGAAAATTACTACATTTTGTTCAAGAAAAATTTAAGTTAATTTCAGTATACCTGTTAACTTTTTTATTCTTTATACCAAATACTTTCGCAGATTCAACACAGCTTAAATTAACACCAACACTCCATCCTATTATTATGGGATATTATTCCCAGTGGGCGGTATATAGCCCTAATATTCATATCCAAGACTTACCTGCTCACTTGATGACACATATCGTTTATAAAAGTGCTAATTTAACCTCGACTGGTGAAATAGAACCTGGAGACTGGTTTGCGGATCTTGAGCATTTGTATCCAAGTGCTGATCGTGAAGAGGAATATCTAGGTAGTTTTGGGCAATTAATAAGAATTAAAAACAATAATAAAAACTTAAAGACAGTTATAAGTATTGGAGGTTGGGGGCGTTCCGAACATTTTTCTACATTAGCATCGACAAAACAAGGAAGAGAGAAAATAGCAATCA
>Ga0233426_10004799_pt1 | contig 9982 bp, 9 predicted proteins | sample SI_118_April2016_6_FD_179875 | JGI IMG/M metagenome (GOLD analysis project Ga0233426, IMG submission 179875) | Seawater microbial communities from Saanich Inlet, British Columbia, Canada - SI_118_April2016_10_MG | ecosystem: Environmental > Aquatic > Marine > Inlet | place: Canada: British... | reverse complement strand
ACGAAGAGAAGAGTGGACAGCATAAGAATAGAAAAGTCAATATCAAACTAGAAACACCGCCAAACAAAATAATCATAAAAATACAAGCACCAATGCAAAAAAATTTAACTTAATATCACATCGATAACGTCGGATTGATTTAGATTAGTAAAACCACAGTAACCTTAAAAAACGCCAAACAAAAAAAACCTCAACTTTCTGTTTTACAGATTGTTGAGGTTTTCTTTAGTACCTTGGGTGGGAATCGAACCCACACTCCCGAAAGAACTGGATTTTGAATCCAGCGCGTCTACCAATTCCGCCACCAAGGCTTTTTCGCAATTGGAATGCAAATTTATAAAAAAAAATGAATTACAAACATTTTTATTAAAAAATATCGAGGTAGGCTCTTAAATTATTTCTATTTTTGCAACCTCTATAAATCTCATTAAATAAAACAAACACATTATAGTATGTCTATCAATCAATTAGCACCAAAAGTATTTGCTTGTTCGCAAAGTTTTGAACTAGGAGAAAGCATTGCAAAACATTACGGAACTGAACTTGGAAACATTAATATTTCAAGATTTAGCGACGGTGAGTTTCAACCAGCCTTCGAAGAATCTGTTCGTGGTCGTCGTGTTTTCATTATTGGATCTACTTTCCCTAACTCTGACAACTTGATGGAAATGTTATTGATTTTAGATGCTGCAAAAAGAGCTTCTGCAAGACATATTACTGCTGTTATGCCTTATTTTGGATGGGCACGTCAGGATCGTAAAGACAGACCTCGTGTGGCTATTGGTGCAAAACTAGTTGCCAATTTATTACAAACAGCTGGTGCAACAAGAATCATGACTATGGATCTTCATGCAGATCAAATTCAAGGATTTTTTGAAAAGCCAGTAGATCATTTATTTGGTTCTACTATTTTTATGCCTTACATCCATAGCCTAGGTTTAGACAATATTACAATGGCTTCCCCGGATATGGGAGGTTCAAAAAGAGCTTATGCTTACTCTAAGCACCTGCAAAGTGAAGTCGTAATCTGTTACAAACAACGTTTGAAAGCAAATGTTATTGATACTATGGAACTTATTGGTGAAGTGGAAGGTAAAAATGTAATTCTTGTTGATGACATGATTGATACAGGAGGAACATTAGTTAAAGCTGCTGATGTAATGATGGAAAGAGGAGCATTAAGTGTTAGAGCGATTATTACGCACCCACTACTTTCTGGGAATGCGTATGAAAAAATAGAGAACTCTAAACTATTAGAATTGATTGTATCTGATTCTATTCCATTGAAAAAGGAGAGTTCTAAAATAAAAGTTGTAACTTGCGCCCCTTTGTTCGCAGACATCATGCACAAAGTACAAGATAACCAGTCGATTAGCGACAAGTTTATCATATAATTAAGAATATTAATAAATATATATATAATGAAATCTATTACAATCAAAGGATCGAAAAGAGAAAGCGTAGGAAAAGCTGCTACAAAAGCACTACGTAATGCTGACAAGGTGCCTTGCGTATTATACGGAGGAGAAAACGCTATTCATTTTTCAGCTGAAGAAAAAGCTTTTAAAAATTTAGTATATACTCCGAATGTTTATACTGCAACGATTGAACTTGAAGGAGATAAACCAGCCACTTGTATTTTACAAGACATCCAATTTCACCCAGTAACTGACAAAATCTTACACATTGATTTCTATCAATTGTTTGAAGACAAAGAGGTTACTATGGAAATTCCTGTTACTTTAGTAGGAAACTCTCCAGGTGTTATGATTGGTGGTGCATTGCGTTTCCCAAAGCGTAAATTAAAAGTGAAAGCTTTACCAGCAAACTTACCTGACTCAATTGAGGCTGATATCTCTAAATTAGAAATTGGTGATAAATTATTTGTTAGAGAAGTAGAAGTACCTAACTGTACTGTCTTACACCCAGAGAACACTGTTGTGGCTCAAGTAAGAATGTCTAGAGCTGCTCAAGCTCCTGTTGCAGGGGAAGCTGAAGAAGCTACTGAAGAAGCTGCTGCAGAATAAGTTTATTCAAGTTTTACAACTTATAAAAGTTCCTTTTGGTATTCAAAAGGAACTTTTTTTTGGCACTTATCTTATTATTATCCTTAATTTTGACAACTGAAATACGCAAAACATACCATGAAAAAATTCTTAATTGTAGGTTTAGGAAATATCGGAGCTGAATACGCAAACACACGTCATAATATTGGATTCAAAATATTGGATGCGCTAGCGGAAATGGAGAAAATAAAATTCGCAACTGATAAACTTGGAGACATTGCAACTTTTAAATTCAAAGGCAGAACTTTTATCTTATTAAAACCTTCAACGTATATGAATCTAAGTGGTAAGTCTTTGAAATATTGGATGGAAAAAGAAAAAATACCACAAGAAAACATCCTGGTAATCTCAGATGATTTAAACCTAGACTTTGGGACTATCAGACTTAAAGCAAAAGGAAGTGCTGGTGGTCATAATGGATTAAAAGACATCAACGAAAAATTAGGAAACCAAAACTATCCTCGTTTTCGATTTGGTGTGAGCGCAAACTTTTCAAAAGGAAGACAATCTAACTATGTATTAGGTGAATGGTCTAAAGAAGAAAACAGATACATGCCAGAATTACTGTTCAAAGGAGCTACCCTTATCAAAGAATTTGGAACAGCAGGAATTGGGAATACGATGAATAAATACAATGGCCCCTTAGAATTATAAACTATATTTACATTCCACAAAAAAGGTCAATGATTATTCATTATCAGACGCAAACCACTCAGCATAAGAATTTTCAGTTTCATTCAAACGTAGCGAATGTAACTTTACCGATTGCGGTAATTTTGTACTGATCTTCTCTGCAAAATCCACCAACATCATCTCACTTGAGGGTTGATAATCTACCAATATCACAGCATGACCACGCTTTTCAAGCTCATGTGCCAATTCCAAATGAGGCGTATTTCTATTAAAAACAGTTGTATGATCGAAAACATCCACTATTTCATTCATAACAATCTTTTTTAAATCCCCAAAGTCAATCACCATCCCTAATTTTACATTATTAGTGTCTTCTATTGGAGTTCCAATAACCGTAACGAAAAGTTTATAACTATGTCCATGTACATTTCTACATTTCCCATCATAGCCATGCAATGCATGCGCTGTTTCGAAATTAAACTGCTTGGTAATTCTAATTTTATTCATGTGGCAAATTTACACTATTTCTTAAACTTAGTAAGCGCTTCTTTTGTGAAATCTGACAAAACTAAATCACCACTTATAGAAGCTCTATCTTTTAATACAGCATCCCAATTTTCAGTTCCTTCCCAAAAGACCTTTTTCATTTCTTTTAAAGCCTGTGGATTGTAGCCTGCCAATTGTTCTGCCAATCGATAAGCCTCCTTAGACATCAACACCTGATTCTCTGTCACCTTAGCGTATAAATTTTTCTCTTGTGCCCATTTAGCAGAATGCCATTCCGTTGCTTCAAGAGATAATTGACAAAATGCAGCCTTACCAATTTTTCTTGTGACAGCTGGCTCAATAACAAACGCGCCAATACCAATAAAAAATTCAGAAAGTTTTATGGATGCCGCTTCTGAAGCTATTACATAGTCACAAGCAGCAGCTAAACCAACACCACCACCAACAGTTTTTCCTTGCACACAACCAATGATCAATTTAGAACATTTACGCATTTCATTGATTAAATTTGCAAACCCCATGAAAAACGCAATTCCTTGCTGTTTTGAGTTTATAGACAAAAGCTCTTCAAAAGAAGCACCAGCACAAAAAGCCTTATCTCCTTCACTTTTTAAAACAATGACTTTTACACCAGCGTTGTTATGTAAGGCACTAAATTCATTGCTTAATTCCTCCAATAAAGCACTAGGAAATGAGTTACTTGCTGGATGAAAAAATGCAACTGTTGCAATGTGATTCTCGATAGTTGTATGTACTGTTCCTAAATTCATAATTCAAATTTACATTATTAAAAACACAACTCAATAGCTATTGCTATCTTTTCAAAAGAAGGGCTACATTCTTTTGAAAATACACATATAAAATCCCTGATCTAAATAGCATCCAGACAGAAAAAGCCATCCATATCCCAATTAATTTCAAATCGAAATAATCTGCAATTAACAACGTTGGAATAAAACCTAAACAAGTAGCAATAGCCACAGTATTTCTCAACACCACAGCTTCTGCCAAGCCTTTAAAAACCCCATCATAAACAAAGGCTAAAGCATTTATTGGCTGAGTAGCAATGACCAACCAAAACACGCTATAAAAAACCACTAAAACACCTGTCTCAGAAGTGAATATTTTTCCTATTTGATTGTAAAACACAAAACAAGTCCCCATCAAAATAAAGGCAACGAACACCCCATATTTACATAAGTCTTTGACCAAAAACTGCAATCTTTCCTGAGAACCTTCTCCTTTTAATTTTCCGGATACAATACTTCCTACGCTCGCATAACCATCTACAAAAAAGGCAAAAAACAACCAAACCTGAAAACATATGGTCTGAGCAGCAATATATTCCTTTCCATAATCGGTCGCATAGGAATTTGCTAAATACAGCGCCAAATTTAAAGCTAGCGCTCGTACAAATAAATTGACACTTACCGACAACAAACGTTTTATTTCGAAATGAAATTTAACGAAAGAAAATAATTTAAAAGGTGTTTTCTTTAAATAAAACAACAAAGCCATAAAAGCCATAATAAATTGAGATATGACACTAGCATAAGCTGCTCCCTCAACATGCATGGGAGTTACGACTCCCGCAACACCATACACCAACAACACATCCAAACCTGCATTTATAAGGGCTCCTGTAATACTTATTAGCATAGGAATGAAAGTATTCTGCAAACCCGTAAAAACCCCCATTACAGTAAATACAAATAAGGAAAAGGGCAAACCCCAAGCTCGTATTCTATAATAACTTACAGAATATTCTAACACAGAACCCGTCGCATTGTATAGTTCAAAAATTTGCGTAGCAAAAAAGGAAGTTAATAAGAACAATACACAACTTAAAGCTATATTGATTCCAATCATTTGTGCAGGTAAAGAAATAATTTTTTCCAACTGGTTTTTCCCAACGTATTGGGCAACTATGGAAGAAATAGCAGCGCGCGTTTGCCCTATTACCCAAACAATGGCAGAAATAAAAGAACCCGCAATACCTACAGCAGCCAAAGCTTCAATTGAATCAAAAGAAACATTTCCTACTACTGCTGTATCAACAATAGAGAGCAAAGGTTCCGCTATTCCGGCAATTATAGACGGTATCGCTAATTTATTTATTTCTTTAAACCCTACTCGATTGGTTTTACTCATTTTTTGATATAATAAAATCTATCGTCTCCAACAAGACCTCAGCAAAATCCAAAGGTAAATCTAAACTTTCCCAAGGTTGTTTTGCACCAAAACCATGATCTCCTCCTTCCACAAGAAACAAACTACTGTTCTCGCTCCATTTATGAATACTTTTAGCTTCTCCCAAAGGAACCGTGGCATCTTCTGTACCATGAACTATAAGATGTGGAATCTGCAATTGCTGTGCCGCTGTCTTTATGGTCAATTTTTCTTCATTCTTTACAAAATCTTCATAAAACTGAATATAGTGTGGCATCTGCTGTAACGTCCTTGTATTTTCAATATAGGCCACACCTTCTTTTTTCCAATGTTCTAAAATCGGTCCCTCAGGAAATCTTACTTTATAGTCTGACACCGAAGCCCATGTCACCAATTTAGTAATTCGAGTATCATATGCTGCTTTTAGGATTACTGCACCACCCCCTCTTGAATGACCTATAAGCGTAATATTACGCTTATCTATATTTTCGTTGAATTCAGGCTCAGACAAAATCCAATCTAGAACGGAATTTAAGTCATCTTGTTCTTTGGAGTAATTGTTGTGTCCAAAAGCTTCCAAATCAGGAAAATCAATTGGATTTTCAGCAGTCCCCCCATTATGAGAGAAATTAAATTTTAACAAGAAAAGATCATTTTTCACAAAATAATCTGACATCAAGTCAAAAGCACCCCAATCTTTATAGCCTTTATAGCCGTGACAAAAAATAACTAATGGTTTTTTTATGTTGCTTTTTTCGTAACAAACATCTAGTAATATAGGTTTATTATGTGCTCCTTTAATACTTATATTCTTAATCTTCATCTATTGAAAGGGTCTATCTTAATTTTCCTTAAATGGAACATTTTTATCAAAAATTTCAGTGATTAAACCATGTATCACATTCATAAACTCGGAAATTCTTTCCTCCGTCACCATACTATCCATGCTTCTACCTGGAGCAAAATTCAATTTTAAAAATCCCGCATTTCTGTTTTTAAAAGAAAATATACCCGCTTCTAAAGGAATGGTAAAATTATGATTGTTATTCTTGGTATACAAGTACGCATATAACATTACCTGCATGGCTTTAGTAAACTTATAATCTGTTGGAATTTTTTCAAATTCTAACAGTTTTAATTCTGATTGCGTAACCTTACCTGTTTTATAATCTACTATTCGCAATACGCCATCTAGCTCATCAATTCTATCAACGGAACCTCTCACTTTAATGGGGAAATTTTGATTTGGAATCGTGATATCATAAGAATATACGGTTTCTGTACCTAGTATTTTTAGACTGCTACCCATTTTTAGCAGGTCCAACTCCTGTTTTAAAAACCTATAAATAAAATCTTTTGAGACTTCAAAAATCAATTTATTCTTACCTGATAAAATGTTTCCATTTTTAAAATGTTGTTTGAAATAAAACTCCGTTTTATCCTTATGTTGTGAAAGCATTAATTTTAGATTATCAGGCTTCAAATAGTGACCTATATAAGGTTTGTAAAAATCTTCAAGCACATCATGAATAATGGTCCCCATCGTATTTGCGGCAACAATCTCCTCTACTTCATCCAAATCTTTTATTTTCAAGACATATCTTTTATAATAAGATAATGGGTCTTCTATATATTTTGCCAACGCCGAAGGAGAAAAGCCATTGGCAGCTATTTTCTTTAAAGCCGAAATAACTTCATCTGTTTTTTCTACCACTATTTCCCCCCTTGTCTCATTGGAAACCATAGGAGCAATCGATTTTTTTGCAATCTCAACACCATCAATTTCCAACTGTGTTAGAAATCTGCTTTTTTCTCCAGCCCCATAGGCATCAGTCTCTGTATTATAGAATAAATAAACCTCATTTGCTCTTTGAATCAATCTATAAAAATGATACGAAAAAATAGCATCCTTTTCTTGGTAAGTGGGAAGACCATATTGCTGTTTTACATCAAAAGGAATAAATGAGTTCTCGGATTTTCCTGCAGGAAGTATGCCCTCATTCATAGACGTTATAATCACTGTTTCAAAATCCAAAACACGGGTCTCTAGCATTCCCATCAATTGCAAACCACTTAAAGGCTCACCCTGAAAGGACAATTTTTCCGTTGCCACCAATTGTTTGTAAATAGATTTTAGCGTTTTGATACTTTTAATATGATCAAAAGTCTCATTTAAATTTTGAATCTGAATGAATAAATTATAAAATCGAAACAAACATTCTTTTTCGAATCCGTCAAAATTCTCCTTTTGAGAGGAAATCAATTCAATGACAGATGAGATAAAACCAACCACCGATTGAGACATTGAAAAAAGCGTCTTAAGAGGTAGTAAATTATTGAATTCGGAGGTATATGACTCAATTAATTTTGAAGGTATAAAAACCTGATTATTGGAAATAAGTTTTGATTTTAATTTAGATATCTCAGAGGGGTAACCATATAGTTTAGATAAAAAAGGATTTTCCAATACTCTAAAAACATCCTTAAAATAAAACTCGTTACTTTCCACTTTATCCAATTTTATCTGATTAAGATATAGCTCGAATAAGACCTCAAAAAAACCCGCGACAGGCATATCTTTTAATAGATAACCCATTGTGATATTTAACTTCTCAACATTTTTCGGTAGCGAATTTAAGGTTAACGAAAGTAAACTTTCATCTGCCAATACGAGTGCTGTATTTTCATTACTCTCAAGTTTGGACAGCAATTCTCCAACGCCCTTTATTTGAGTGATATTTTTAGAGGCTGCGATTTCAGTAATTTTTTTCTTAGAAAGAAAATTAGAACTTATTTTATTAAAAGGATGAGCGGTGAAATAACTCCAATCCGATTTATATTTTCTTAGAAAACGACCTGCTTCTTTTTTTGAATGAACATAATATTCATCACTATCCCAATAAATATTGGCTAGACCAGAATCTAATAATTTTTTGAATATAACCTCTTCTGATTTGTTCAATGCATTAAAACCTATCAGACGAATATTGGCATCCTTATTAGCAGTAATAAAGTCCTCAATATTTAGTGCTGCCTCTCTATAAAGCAAGCCTTGATATCCTTTTTTTTCTGATTTTAGAAATTCATAAAATGCAAAATAATATTTCCCAAGATTTTCCATAAATCCCAGATGATTGCCAACAATCTCGGAGGTATCGTCCAAACTATCAACATTCCAGGACTCAATTCTTTTGATATCTTTCAGGTAGGAAAATAAATCTTCATTATCTATCAGATGACGATCCAACTCATTGAAATCCTGAAGCGCTGTAGCAGCCCACTGAGCAAAAGCATCAAAATTTTCGGCAGTAATTTTCTCAATATTTTTGTAAACGCTGTAGAATTCAAACAATAACGTGACAGGTTCTTCTTTTTGAAATCCTGAGATATTTTCAATGAACTTTTCAATACTTATTATTTGAGGAACAAATTGTGTTCCTATTATTTGTTTTTTCAATTCCTCCTTTAAAAAAACACCGGCTCTTTCACTAGGGAGCACACAAATTGTATTCATAAGACTTGAGTTGGTCTCAAGCATTTCCATTACTACCTCACTTAAAAAAGTCTTCATATTCTAATATAAAAAAATAGGCCGCTTTTCATTGATATGAAAACGACCTATTTGCTGTTTTTCATGGAAAAACCATGTTTTTTCTAATATTTACTCATCTCCGTTAAAACGAATAATTAACCCTACGGCGTGCTGGAAATAACTTCCGGCATCTAACTCAGGTGTAAAAGGTTCTCCTGAAAACCCCATATTGTAGCTCGTGCTAAAGGACATCCCTACATTGTCATTAAACCAAGTGTTGAATCCAGCACCTGAAGAAACGGAACCATCTGCATTTCCATCCACCCATGTACTAGAAAGTCCTAAAGACACATATGGATCCCACCATCCTGTCTCACCGAAAAGTGAATTCAGGTCATAAACCGCTGCGGCTCCTATATTAAAGAAAGACAAACCTCCTACGTCTTTACCGTCATGTCTTTTGTCAATTTTATTTAGTGAACCAAAAGCTTTAACACTTATTCCATAATTCGTATATCTTGTAACAGAAACAGTAGAAATTGCAGGTAAAACATTCCAATCGCTTGTCCCAAGATAATCTTTAATCATTCCACCAATATCATTAAGCCCTCCTTTATTAAAATCAACCATATTAACACCAAAAGACAATGCCCATTTGTTGTCTTCATCTTGCGCTTTTACTGAAGATATGCTTGCTAACATAAAAAATGCTAGTACTGCTAATTTCAAGTTTTTCATTCTATTTAGTTTAGTTTAGTTTTAAAAAGAACCCATTTTATACTAATGGGAGTATAACAAATCTACAAAAAAATATCAATTTTAACAATTTTTTAGTTTTTAGATAAAACATGACTTTTTTAATCTTCGTAGAAATAAAAACTACTTAATTGATATATTTCAAAAAAACATCATCCCAAATGTAAACGACTATTTTCCCGCAAACATCAAATCCCATTTCACGTAAAATAACATTATATTTATTGAGTTGTGCAGCATGTTTGTTCTCTTCTTTACCCGTTTTAAAATCCATAATAAAAACTTTCTCTTCTTTGAACATTAATCGATCAGGGATTAA
>Ga0233426_10004798_pt1 | contig 9983 bp, 5 predicted proteins | sample SI_118_April2016_6_FD_179875 | JGI IMG/M metagenome (GOLD analysis project Ga0233426, IMG submission 179875) | Seawater microbial communities from Saanich Inlet, British Columbia, Canada - SI_118_April2016_10_MG | ecosystem: Environmental > Aquatic > Marine > Inlet | place: Canada: British... | reverse complement strand
TATTGACATTAATATTAAATACAATATAATATTGATACATTAACTAGGAAATTAAGGTGTTTAATAATGTTAACAATAGGCACTTCTGGGAAAAACTTTGTACTAGTAGCTGAAAATTCACATTTTTGTATAAATGAAGAAGGGATAGTAATTCCTTCTTCCTATGGACTGTGTATGTTTTCTGAAGTTTTTAAAGATAAAGAACAATTAATTACTTGTTTACAAGCTATTTCAAAATATTGTCATAAAGACAAAAAAGGTTTTTTGTTAGCTACTCAAGATTTAGTATATTGTTCTAGTAGTATGAGATTTGAGTTAAAAAAACTTGATTCAAATATTTTAGAAGAAATATTAAAGAAACTTCCTTAGTACGGAAAATATATAAAGTGGAGCGCTGCTCCGCTTTTTTTTATTTTCTAAAAAATTATTGACCTAAACTAAAAAATGAATATTATTTTAGCACCTGATATATTTAGGTGCTTAATAAAAATACAAAATTTAATATTTAAGATTATAAAAGATGACTCAACATAATTTTGAAGCGGAAACTGGTAAGGTGTTAGAATTGTTAACACATTCAATATATTCGAACAAAGAAATATTCTTAAGAGAATTAATTTCAAATGCAAATGATGCAATAGATAAAGCAAGAATCAAAGCATTAACTGATACTGGTTACTTAGGTGATAATAGTGAATTTCAAATTACTCTGAGAAGAGATGAAGAAAAAAATCTATTAATCCTCGAAGATAACGGTGTAGGGATGAGTGAAGATGAGCTTCATAAAAATCTTGGTACGATTGCAAAATCTGGTACAAAAGAATTTATGGATAAGTTAAAACAAGCAAAAGAAAATGCTGAAAATAATCTGATCGGTCAATTTGGTGTAGGATTTTACTCAGCATTTATGGTTGCTGATAAAGTTGAAGTTGAAACTAAATCAAATGAATCAAAAAAAGCCTTTAAATGGACTTCAGATGGAAAGTCTGCTTATGAAGTATCAGATTCAAACAAAACAAGTAGAGGGACTATAATTACTCTTTATATTGATGAAGCGAATAAAGAATTAGTGACAGAATGGAAAGTAAAAGATTTGATTAAAAAATATTCAAACTATGTAGCTGTTCCAATTAAAATGGATATAGAACAAAAAGATGAAGAAGGAAAAGTTACTGGTGTACAACTAGAACAACTCAATGATATGAAATCTATTTGGACGAAATCTAAAACATCAGTAAAAGATGAAGAATATAAAGAGTTTTATAAAACACTTACTATGGATTTTAAAGAACCGTTAGCTCATATTCATAATAATGTAGAAGGTGTAGTGAGTTATAAATCTCTTCTATATATACCAAAAGATAAAAATATGTTTGTTAATATGGATGATCCAAATAGAGAATTTGGTCCAAAACTCTATGTTAAAAATGTATTAATCTTAGATAATTGTAAAGATTTACTTCCAGTATGGATGCGTTTTATAAGTGGTGTTGTTGAAACTTCTGATATTCCATTAAATGTAAGTAGAGAACTACTACAATCAAATTCTGTGCTTGAAAAGATTAAAAAAGGTTTAACTAAAAAAGTAATCTGAGAATTACAAAAAAACCTAAAAAATAATTCAGAAAAATATGATGAATTTTTAGTAAACTATGCAAATCAATTAAAAGAAGGGATATATTATGAACAAGAAGGAAAAGCTGATATAGCTGGACTGGTTAAATTTGAAACACTTCAAGGAAAAAAAGTAACTTTTGATGAATATATAGAATCTCTTGAAAATAAAGAGAAAAAAGATATTTATTTTATCGCAGGGAAATCTAAAACAGAAGTATTAGGAAGTCCATATTTAGAACAATTTAGAGATGCGAAAGTAGATGTAATATTAATGAGTGATCCTGTAGATCAATTTGTAGTACAAGTTTTAAAAGAATATAAAGAATATACTCTAAAATCTGTTACTGCTGATGATATCGTATTAACTGAAAAATCAGAAGAAGAAACTAAAAAAACAGAAGAAACAAAAAAAGATTTCTCTGATTTCTTAGAATTAACGAAAAATACAATTGGTTCTGCTAAAATAGAAAAAGTAGAATTAAACGAAAAATTAGGTTCAGCACTCGGAGCTCTAAAAACTCCAACAAACTGAGTTGATCCACAAATGGAAAAAATGATGAGAGCCATGGGGCAAGCCGTTCCAGAACAAAAAAGAATTCTAGAACTCAATCCTAATAATGCATTAGTTCAATCAATGAAAGAAGAATTTGGAAAAGATTTAAAATCAGAAAAGTTATCTGAAATGATGAACTATTCTTATAATCAAGCACTTTTACTTGAATGAGGTGAAATAGAAGATATGGCAGGTTTTGTTCAACTTCTGAATAAATTTGCAGGGAAATATATGGACTAATATATAAAAAGCACTGAAAATATTTTCAGTGTTTTATTATTAGTTTAATTTTAACTAGAAAACTTGAAATGTCTTTTAAAATCATTATATTATAGTTCTACTTTTAAAAAGGAGTTCGTATGGAATATTCTCACTTTGAAGTTTTAACTACAAATATTGGCTATGCAATTCTTGCTGGTGAAGGTGTGTCAGTTATTTTCGGAATAGGGTTTATGATTTCTAAGGTATTTTCTTAATTGTTATTAAGAAAAATAAAAAAAACCGCATAAGCGGTTTTTTGATTGTTTAATTTTAGTCATCAGTTATAACTATTTCTACTTTATCTTCTCTTACATTATTATTTGTAAAATCTAATCTAAGTTTTACTTCGTAAGTACCAGGCTTAATATACTGATAACTTGGATTAGCTTTAGTCGAAGTACCTCAATCTCAGAAATCCCAAAAATAAGATGCAATTTGCCCTTCTGATTTATCAGATAAGAAATCAATTTCTTGATATATCGGGGCTGTTTTCATACTAGTAGTTATTTTAATAGTTTGAGGTTTAGGTTGAAGAATTAATTTTTTAGATGTAGAATAAATTTTACCACTTTCAGTTGTAACTGTTAGCTTTACTTCATAATCACCTGGTTTACCATATTTATGACCAGGGACAATAGAATCTGTTATTTCAGTTTCATCATCACCATAATCCCATTCAAATTTAACAATATTTTCATCTTTGACTTGAGATCTAGATGCATCAAATGAAACTATTACAGGTGCATATTGGCTATCTTTTTTTATTTCAAAATTTATTTGAGCTTCTTTTTTAATTCATTCAATATAAAAATTTTCTCTTACAATTATTTTATCTTCTGGTTTTTTTCTATGTTCAAAATAAAATATTCATGTTAATTGATGTCTTCATTCATATGCTATTTCATAATCTATTTTTTCGTCAGTTGAATCTATATCATTATCTGATTCAAAATCCCATTCTATTTTTCTAGATACATAGTTAGGATCTTGTGATTTAATAAATCTTGCATCTAAAGAAATAGTAGTTGGTGCTCAGATTTCATCAATAACATATTCATGCAGATTTTGATTATATTCTAAATTAGCAATAGATTCATTATTATTCCTAACTATAACACTTTTTGAAAGAGTTAATTTCTTTTCTATTATAATTTCTTTTTCGATTGTTTGAGTATTTCCACGAGAATCTAGTATATCTAAATATACTTTAAAAGTACCATAACTAGGGAATTCATGTTCTATCATTGAAGAGTTTTCAACATCTGATAAATTTATTTCTTTTTTAATTGTTTTGTCTTCAATTTTCCATAAAAATGATTCGATTGTACCATTTCAGGTAATTGTTTCTAAATCTGAAACATAAAGATTGTATTTGAAAGCATTATTGATACTAGCTTCTGCTATAATATTAGCACTAACATCATCTCAACTATTTTCTCATGTAAATACAAATATTTTATCTAATTCTTCTTGTTCTTCTCATCAAGTAAGTATTTTGATAGCTAGAATTAATTCTTCATCATATAATATTTTACTGTCATATAAATATCCTTTACTTGCAGGTTGTTTTAGTGATCTTGAAATTGTTTTTGTTTTATCAGTTTCACTTAAGTTGTTTAAATCTGGTATTTTATACCATTCAATTTTACCAAGCTTTTGTAAACTTGAAGCATCTAATTGATAAATAGTTCAACCTCCAGCTACTTTTTTTTCATTTATTTCAACTACATGATCTATATTTATTTCAGCAACGATTTGTTCTAAACTATCTTCTTCTCAAAGGGAATTGAGATAATCTATCCTTAGTTTAACTATATTTAATCATGGTTGATCAAAAGTTCTTATTGTTTCTAAATCATTTATTGGAGCATTTTCTTCATCTTTTCAAAAAATCCAAGTTATTTTTTGAGGATTATAGTTATTATCAGTGACAAGTTGATTTATTATTTCTGATATGTCAAAACGCAGAGTCACAGGTCAAATCAAACTTTTTTCTATATCTACTATAGATCATTGTTCATCAAATATATTACTTAAATATTTTGAGTTATCATAGGTTAACATTTTACCATAATTTTGCCCCTTTAAGTCATTAATTTTATTACTGAGTGTTATCCAAACAAAACCACTTATAAAAGTTAGAATAAGAAAGAAAAATGCAAAAATAGAACGAGCAATTTTTTGTTTTTTTAATTCTTTTTTTGTAAGGATTGCTTTGAATGTAAATGAAAATAGAAATAATGTTTCTATTAATATAATTACAAAGAAAATACTATCTACTAACTTTGATGTAAAGTCACGTATACTACCAACATCAACACCTAAATTATTAAAAAATGCAAGGTCAGATACTGTATTAGAATTTAGTAGTACAAAAGTTAAAAACCCTCAACCAATAACAAGTGCTGCAAACAAGGCAGCTCCTAAAAACCCTAATATTTGCATAAAAGAAATTGGTTTTTTTTCGATTTTTTTCTTTTGAGTATTTTCCTCTTGAAGTTTTAAGAATATTTTTTCTCCATATCAACCTGGAGCAGTTTTAGATAATACTTTATATGTCTTAGATTGTAATAGTATAATTCATGTTCATTCCTGACTTGATTCAACATCATCTACCTTTAATTTAGTTAATGTTTTTCATTTAATAAGTATTTGAGTATAAGTTGGATATTTTATATAAAGTATTTCTTTTTCAACTTTATCTTTTCTATAAATTATTTTTACTGCATCATCAAATGGCTCAATAGTAACAAAGTCATATTGATTTTCAATAATTTTATTAAAAATATCTTGTAATGATTTGATATTTATATCAAATATAATTTTTTGTTTTTCTTCTTGTATTTCTTGTTCTTCATTTTTTTGAGAATCAATGATATTTTGTTTATCATAAAAATTATCAGAAGATGTTCCATAATTATTAACTTTTCAAGGTTCTTCAATATTTATTTCTCATAATCATGTATCTATTTCTATCTCTTTTAATACATCTTTTTCAGAAGCTTCTGATGTTAATTCAGTAGTATTTTCTGAGATTTTTAATGAAGGAGATTCTTCTAATAATACTTCTAAATCATCCTTTCATGTTGAAATAGATTCAACTTGTATATTTTTTGAATCTAATTTATTTTGAGAAATTTTCTCACTTTCATTTTTTTCAAGTGATCAATTTTCATGTTTTTTATTATTGTTATCTAGATCTAGATCTAATTTAGATGGATCAAACATATGCTGAGGTTTTACAATGTAATATATCTAAATTATATTACCACATATACTAACTTAATACCAAAAAAATGCTTTGACGAATAGGGGAATAGTGGAATTATTTATTTTGATTTAAAATATTAAATTTATGATAAATGAATATAAGGAATATTTGATTCAAATTAAAATAAAAAAAATCTAGAAAATTAATTTTCTAGATTTTTTTAACTTTTATACTCTTATTCTCTTTTTTTCTACTTTTTTAGGAGCAGATTTAGGAGCATTTTGAGGTTGAGCAAACAATGGGTTAGTATTGTTCTTTTTTTTCTTTTCTGCTTGTTTTTCTTCTTTCGTAATACTGTCTAATAAATTTTCTAATTCTGTATCATTTTCTTGTAGATCAGCAGTATTAATTTTTACTGTTTCAACTTCTGAAATAGTTTTTACTGAAAAGATTGCTTTAATTACTTTATATTCTAATTCAGAAATAAGGTCTCTAAATTTTCAATAAGCTTTTTCTTTATATACAACAAGAGGATTTCTTTGAGCATATCATTCAAATGCAACATCTTCTCTTAATCTACTCATAGCATCAATATGTCTCATCCATAGTTCATCTATAGATTGAAGCATTATTCTTCTTTCTAGGTTATAAAATTCTTCTTTATTGGCTCTTTCTTTAATTGATTCTATTTCTCATTGTGCGAGTTTTCATAGATAATCTCATAATAAATCAGGGTCCATTGCTAGAATATCATCATTTTCTATTGTATCATTGATGAGAGCTATTCAGACAAAGTCGTTTACTTTTTTTGATAATTTAGATCTGTCTAAATTATCAGATGATCTTGTTACTTCAGCTTCTACAAGTGAAGAAACTTGATTGTAAATCATTGAGATTACATCTTCATGAATATTTTCACTATCAAGTATTGCATTCCTTTTTGAATATATTATTTCTCTATGTTTATTTATAACATCATCATATTCTAAAACATGTTTTCTCGCATCAAAATGATGTCATTCCACTTGTTTTTGAACTGATGTTACTCTTTTTGTTAACATTCCACTTTGAGTAAGAGGTTCGTTATCTGGAAGAGTTGCAAACATTGGAGAGTTAAATACTGAAAATAACTTATCTCATCAAAAAATTCTCATTATATCATCATTCGGAGAGATTAAGAATTGAGTCATTCATGGATCACCTTGTCTTCATGCACGACCTCTTAATTGATTATCTATTCTTCTTGTTTCATGCTTTTCTGTACCAAGTATGATTAAACCTCATAGATCAGTTACTCCTTCTCATAATTTAATATCAGTTCCTCTTCAAGCCATGTTTGTTGCAATTGTTATTGCTCATTTTTGACCTGCTTGAGCAACTATTTCTGCTTCATGTTCATGATGTTTTGCATTTAATACTTTATGTGAAATATTTACTTGTTGTAATCTTTTACTTAAATATTCAGATTTTTCTACTGAAACAGTACCAACTAATATTGGTTGACCAGTTTCATTAAGTTCTTTGATAAGAGCAATAACATAATCAAATTTACCTTTTTCATTTTTGAATAATAAATCTTGATTATCTATTCTTGCAATTGGCATATTTGTTGGAATAATAAGTGTTTCTAATGCATAAACCTTATAAAATTCTTCTTCTTCAGTTTTTGCAGTACCAGTCATTCAAGCCAATTTCCAATACATTCTAAAATAATTTTGAAACGTAATAGATGCCAGTGTTTTTGATTCTTGCTTAATTTCAATTCCTTCTTTTGCTTCAATAGCTTGATGTAAACCTTCTGAATATCTTCTACCAGCTAATACTCTTCATGTATGTTCATCAATAATAAGAGCTTCTCAATCAACTACTAAATAGTCTTTATCTTTTTCATATACAGAAGCTGCTTTAATTGCATTTTCTACATGATGGAGATCATTATAATGAGCTGAAACATAAATATTATCAACCCCTAATATTTCTTCTAATTTAGTAATTCATTCTTCTGTTAGAGTAGCTGCTTTTTGTTTTTCATCTACTTTATAATGTACTCCTTTTTTAAGTTTTTTAGAAATAGTAGAAAATTTCATATATTTTGTAGTAGGCTCATTATCTGGCATTGAAATGATTAAAGGTGTTCTTGCTTCATCAATTAATATTGAATCAACTTCATCTACTACTGCAAAAAATAGAGGTGATTGAACTTTATCATCATTTGATGACACCATATTATCTCTTAAATAATCAAATCATAGTTCATTATTAGTAGCATAAACTACATCACTATCATACGCTGATTTTTTTTCTACTTTATTTTGAGCGTTATAAACTACACCAACTGTTAAACCTAGAGCATTATATAAAATACCCATTTCTTCTGAATCTCTTTGAGCAAGATAGTCATTTACTGTTACTACATGAACAGTATTTCATGTAAGTGCATTTAAATAACTTGGTAATGTTGCAACAAGAGTTTTTCACTCTCATGTTTTCATTTCAGATATAGAACCAGAATGAATTGCTAAACCTCAAATAAGTTGAACATCATACGGAACCATATTCCATTCAATATTTCTTCCATCTGAAAGTGTAAAATTTTGACCTGAAAGTAAAGTACAAGCTCTTTTATGTAATGCAAAAGCGTCAACTTTGATATTTTCTAAAGTTTCTTTAATTTTGATTGAATCATTTTCATTTTTAAAATCTAATTTTTCAAACATTGATTTAAACTCAGCAGTTTTCTCTTTTATTTGGTCAAGATTAAATTCTGAAAATTGTTTTTCAGCTTCATGAATTTGAGAAATAATTTTACTTATTTCTTTTACTCTTTTTTCACTAGGATCTCCAAATATCTTTCTTATTAATTGTTCTATCATAAATGTATTGTTATCTTTCATAAAAATATGCCAAGATTATATACAAAAACTATCTTTTTCAAAGGAAATAATCAATAATTTTTAAAAAAGAAAACAGTTAAAAGTAAAGACTTATAGCTATTTTCATATAAGAAAAAATAAGTAAAATATAAAAAATAGGGGGTTTTTATATGTGAAAACCAAAAAAAAGAAATGCAAGTACAAAATAAAGTCTGATTTACATTGGTAGAATTGATAGTAGTGATAACGATACTATCAGTTTTATCGACGATATGATTTATAAGTTTTCAATGATATACAGTCTCAGCAAGAGATTCTGTAAGATTGGCAGATATAAATAGTATTCAAAAATGATTATGAGTATTAAGAGCTAAAGCAATAAAATATCCAATCCCAGAGGATAAAGTAAATATAACATCTAGTTGAAATATATTAAATTATCAGTGATATGCTGGATGATTATTTTTGTGAACATTATGAATAAGTGGTTGATGACTTGATCCATTAACACAAGAATATTATACAGTTACAACAAATGTTTCGAGAACAAAATATCAACTTTTATCATACTTTGAAAATGAAGATAATGTAAAAAAGGAAGTGTCATGAATGTTAGATACTTATGCAGTAGATAGTGATAGATACATACAATTATCCTGAGATAAATTGTGAGTTATATTAAATAATACAACAAAAGAACCATTACAAAAGGATTGAATAGATATAGATATATCTCAAACAACGAGTACTTATGAGGCACATTTATCTAATAATGAAGTTATCACATGAAATAATGTTTCATTATGAACTTTGTATTCTAAATCAAGCTGTAATAGACTAAAAGAATTTAATCCTACACTTCCAGATGGAAAATATATGATAGATCCATTAGCTGATGGAAATGAGTTTGAAGTTTACTGTAATATGACTTTGGATTGATGAGGTTGGACTTTAATATCATCAGACTATGATGGAATGAATAATGATCCACGGCCTAGAATATTTCCAGAATATGATTACAGATGATCAAATTTTGATTCTAAAATTGTAGCAACGGAAATATTACATGTGAATGAAACGAATAACTGATTATGAGAACCTATTATTAAAAGACATATTGTATTAGATTCTTATATTATAAATGGTGTTGAAACATTTGATAAGTTTATTGGTTTAATTACAGGATTAGATGAATTTGAAGAAGTTTTTAATTCCCGGGCCTATACTGATAGATTGTTTTGAGGAAGAGTATTAGAATCAAGTGAGAATAGTTTTTTCGCTTTTGACCAAATTTCTAAGATGTGAATTTCAGTTACTACTTGAGGTGTTGCTAATCATAATACAGGAATTTCGACTCGTGCGTGAAGGAGTTGTAATTATGTTATTTGAAAAACATGGGATTGTTTTGAATTTTGATCTATTTCAGATAACCGGATTAATGGAAGAAATTATAATGCGGGTTGATATA
>Ga0233426_10004787_pt1 | contig 10000 bp, 5 predicted proteins | sample SI_118_April2016_6_FD_179875 | JGI IMG/M metagenome (GOLD analysis project Ga0233426, IMG submission 179875) | Seawater microbial communities from Saanich Inlet, British Columbia, Canada - SI_118_April2016_10_MG | ecosystem: Environmental > Aquatic > Marine > Inlet | place: Canada: British... | reverse complement strand
AGGGGCCGTAAACGAAATCCGCATCTATCAAAATACGAGTTCAATTGTCAACACATCCTCTGGGATGAAAAACCTGTTGCGAACAATCGATTGCTTCGGAAGAGAAGTCAATGGCGCAAGAAACCAACTCCTCTTCCACATCTACGATGATGGATCCGTAGAGAAGAAGTTTGTTGTTGAGTGAGGTTCAAGCCCCGCTCGCGCTTTGCTCGGCCTGAAATCATTGAGTTGATTGACATGTTGTTGGCCCCCTAAGGCTATTTTCAAATTCCTCGCATCTTCAACCGAAGCTGGGATTTTTGGATTTCACCCCTTGTTGGGGTTGCGTTTCACCCTTAGGCGTGAACCAAAAAAACCATGCGAGCTATATTTTCGTAAGATGAAACAGCACGTATACTTCCTCTTAGCTGCCATGATGGGGATTTCCCCAATGTCAGACGCGCAGGAGGTCATTACCACGGTCGATTGTGACCTGATGGGATTGGTTGTCAATATTGGGTCCCAGCCTAATTTCATCAACCTCTACCATCCTGGTGGCTACCTCACGTGGCCGAATTCCGAGAATGTGATGGAATGGGAGTTCACGGATTCACAGGGCAATGTGCTGCATGAAGAGACACTTATGGATTATAATTTTGTGTCCTTTGACTTCGATATGCCCGTCACGGACACAATGTATGTTTCTGTTTTACTGACCAATGATTCCGCTTTTCACAACGGCAATCCAGTGGCTTGTCTCGTGGAGGATTATCTGTTTTGGGAAGCTACAGAGATCATTCCTGGATTCGTGCAGTCCAGTTGGACTCTCGGAGGTAGTGTCGGTGTTGATGTGAGTGAACCTGTCGAGCCTCCGTGCAACCTCCAATATGACGGTGATGGCGATGGAACCGTTACAGTGGTAGATGTGCTCGGGCTGCTCGCGGAATTTGGTCAGACTTGTGCGGAGCCGTTTTCCCTTGTGGGGCGCTGGCATCCGGAGGGGTTTGAAGGCAATACGCTCTACGAATTCACCGAAACGCTGCGTTACACGATTTATGCAGAGGACGGTACTTTCGGTGGCATCGAGGATGCCATTCCCAACCCCAATCCTTGGCACATGGAGGGAGATTCTGTGGTGATTGATCTGTTCTTCGGGAACGCGCTTCATGGGCTACTCACTCCCTCGTGCGAAGATCAGATGGTCACCATGACCCAGGCCAATGGCATGACGAGTGCACTCATTGGCGAGGGAGTTAATCCAGCCACGGACTGTGACTGAATTCAAGCCGGAGCAACAGGTTGCTCACTTGTCTAAGCCAAAAAACATTGGGCCATGGCATCGCAGCGGTTCTATCCGCATTCTAGACCGAATGCACTCAGGAATTGGAGCAGATCAGCAGTGGATACAACGCCGTCCTGGTTGATGTCAGCGGGGCAGTCATCTTGGCAATCACTGAAAGCGCAGGTTCCGTTGTCCCACGTCGCAAAACCATCATAATTGGTCGCAGCCGAATAAGTACATCCGCCACCAGGCGTTTCGGAATCCAAGGGGCAATGCTCCGGTGGAAACAAGCACGACCCGTCTTCAAAAGCAGCATTGGGATCGTAATTGCAAGCGGAGCTGTAGGTGCATCCCCCGTATTCCAATATCGGGCAGGAAAACAGGCAGTCGTCCATGGATTCGTAGAGGGCGTTGGCGTAATTGACACCGCCGACCGAAGAACCGCATCCGCTGATGTAAGAGCAATTGCCATTGACGATCCCTATCCCAAGGATCATGTCGCAAAACCCGAAATCAACCCCAGCGAGGTCGGCACACGGCTCGACTTCGATCATGAAGGGTTCGATTGTCAAAGTTGCCTGCTGGTTGACCGTGTTTCCGCAGCCGTCGCTGGCCATGAACGAGACGGTCACGTAGATAGTTTCTTCGCAGGTGATCCACGGAATGGCATCGAAGTCATTGGACCACGTTACGGTGTTGCAGGCATCTTCGGCTTCTGCTCCAGCAAAGCTGTTGGCCCAATCAAACATGGCCATTTCGGCCTCCATGGGATCGCTGCAGCCGATGGTCATGTCCATGGGCGGGACCGTGATGACTGGCGGTGTGGTATCCACCACTTCGATTTGCTGGGTGCCGGTGGTGGAATTGCCACTCGGGTCCGTTGCAGTAAAGGTGCGGATGTAGCTCATCGTCCCTGCGCACGGCCCAGGGATGGATTCGGTGACCTCGGTCAATTCAACTGAACCGCTGTTATCACTTGCTGTGGCCTGTTCAAATTCAAAATCGTCACCGCATTCAACCAGAAGATCATTGGGGACATTCAGCGTTGGTGGAATGTTGTCTGCGTTTGAGCACGGTCCCGATGTCCACATGGTCACTCCGGCCGTGACCATGGCAAGGCACGAGTTGTTGTATGTCACATTGTTGCACCCACAAACCGGAGCATAGATGAACGGACAAAACGCCGTGGGATCAATCAAACTGGGATCAATGCAATCTTCTTGCGCATGCACGCCATGGAAGCCCAGAGATGGAACCAAAAAAGTGGCAAACGCTATGGCAAAAATCGGGATGACTTTTTTCATGATTTGAATGAGTTAATGCTTCTGCTAAAAAGTAATGCGAAGCATCCGAAATGCTTTCACGGCAATGGGTGAATTTACAGTGCAACCCTCGTATCGTTCCATAGTCAAGAGCTGCCGATGGGCTAATTTCAATCCCTCTCGCATCTTCAATAGAGGCGACGGTAATCACGGTCGTTTCAGGAACGTGAATCCTTTCGAGGAGCGGGAGCTTCGAATCTGAATGATGAACACGCCCGGTTGCAGTCCCGAAACATCAATGGAGGTGAGCTCAAGCGTGCGGCCGGACTGGCATGATCGGCCGTGAATGTCAAAGATCTCCCACGTTGATTCGCCACGAGGCAGTCCAGAAAACCAGAGGCGTTCTCGTACAGGGTTGGGGTAGACAGTGGGTTGTTCGACCGCGAGGCTCGAAGCTCCCAAACTGGAGTTCCATGTTAAAGAAGCGAGGACGGCTCGTGAAGCGGTCACCTTGCCGTGTCCCCAAACATCGTCTCCCGCAACGGGCAGTGTCCCCGTGTCTTCGTCCTCGCGGGCGGTCGATTCCAAGATGGAACGAATGTCAGCCGGTGTCAACTCAGGATTGGCTTCCAACATCAATGCCACCACGCCCGCTACTGCGGGACCACTCATGCTCGTGCCAGAGAGCCGGGCAAAATCGTATTCCGTCCCATCAAACTCAACCGTGTTGGTGATGCTGTAACCGATATCGCGGAAGGAGCTCAAGGAAGACTCGACACTGACGCCCGGGGCGGAAACATTGGGTTTGAGCCGTTCGTCCAGGGTTGGGCCGTAGGTGGAAAAGTTGGCCAATGTGCCGCCTACTTCCGTTCCCACGGGGTTCAGGTATTCCGAGGCGTAAGCCCCCACAGCGATGACGCTGTGGCCACAAGCGGGTTGTTGGATGCCGTAGTACGGATTGCCACCAAGCCAACCCGATTGAGCGGCTTGGAAGTCCTGCCCCCAGTTGCCCACATCATTGGTCAGGTGCGTGTGATTCCAGGCATGCACACGACCGCTTTCACCGGTTACTCGCATTAAGACCGCGACGTTGGCGCTCCCTTTGTGGATGCGCATCTGCATGAACGGTCGGCCGTTGGCCGGGTGCGACGGCTCCAATACCACGTCATAAACGATGGTGTCATTGTTGACCACTACAAAAGTGTCCAGCATCAAGGGTCCGTCGGAAGTGTTGTACATCGGGCTTTCGCCTACAACCGTGGATAAGCCAACGGTCAGCTGGAATCCCATTTCAAACGACTCACCCACCTCGCCCCACAGCGTGAGGTTTTGGCCCCAGGCGTTGGGATTGGAAGTCAGCGGGTAAAACTTAACGCGGGAACGGATGGTGTCACCGGGCGCTTCGAACGTGTGGTCAAGGTGGAAGTCCACGTCGCCGTTGTTGCCATTGGAACTCACAAAAACGACTCCTTCGTCGGACATGGCATCGATGAATTGGTTGCTCAGTCCACTGCCGTCAGGCGTTCCCCATTGTGGCAAGCCCCAGCTGTTGTTGATGACCAACCGCTTCCCGTCCGCTTCCGCAACGCTTTGCATCCATTCATAGGCATCCAAAGCGGAGGACTCATCCACCATCAATGTGGCGAACAAGAATTCGGCCGCAGGCGCCATGCCCTTCAGTCCAATCCCAGCGCCACTGCCCCCTGCAATCCCAGCTACATGGGTTCCATGTGTAGAATAGCCGTATACGTTGGAGGTGTCGCTTCCCAACAATTGGATATCAACTGGGGATTCTGCTACGGTACCGTACCCATAATCACCGGGCGTTGGCCCAGCTTGCCGGTATTGGTCCCACACCGCGCGGATTCGTGAGGTTGAGAGGGTCGTATCGCGAAACATCGGATGCGTGTAATCGAACCCCCAATCGAGCACGCCGATGAGCACGCCTTCGCCATGATACGGTTGCGGAAGGTTGAATCCGGCATGTACGCTGTCTACGCGCGTTCCGTAGCGGGCTTTGTTGACATCGGGTACCGCTCGAGAGGCGAGTTCTACAAGGTCCATGGGGGTTTCCCACAGGGCGTCGAGCGCGTAGGCATCCACTCGAAACGACGCGATTCCTTGTCGGCATGCCCCTGGCGTCACCGCTTCTTCAGCCGCCGCCCAAGCGCGCCATTCGGATTCAGAAACTCCGGCAGTCAATCGCCCCAAGAAACCCACGGTGACCTGACCTTGGACTTCAGCTACGGGGTATGCTCCAGTCGCTTGCAAAAGGCTTTTGGTGTCGTCATTTTCCGCAACAAGAGCGTTCAATTCTGACAGGGCTTGGAGGTCCACTTGGGCCATATTTTGTGCAGAACTCGATGCAGCAATCAAGACCAAGAACCCCAGGGTAGAAAGTCGAAAATTCATAAAGCGAATGTAGCGACGTAGTGCCCAATTTTTGATTCTGAAGTCGGTTGGGTGTGTCGGATGCGTTGAGCTCGATTTGCTCGCCTGGATCAGGACTATTTCTTCTAATTGAATGGTTTCAGCTTTAACTTAAGCGCACAGCATGTCGCCCTCGCAATGAATAATGGCATTGCAGGCGATGCAATTAAACGTAAGCCATGGCGAGAAAAACCAATCATACCGGGATCCGAACCCTTGTCACATGCGCAGCGATGTTGCTATTCATGGCAGGGATTCGAATGCATGCGGGTGCCCAGGAGAGCCCCGAGCTATTCACCATTTACCTGGTCCGGCATGCCGAAAAACAATCCGATTCGAATGATCCACCGCTCACTGCGTGTGGTATTCAGAGGTCAGAAAGTCTGAGTGCTTTTTTTGAAGCTGTGCCTCTTGATGTGGTGTACAGTACAGACTACAAACGCACCCAGAGTACGGCCGTGCCCACAGCGCGTGCCCAGGGGTTGTCCATTCAATCGTATTCTACGCAAGCACTGGAGGAGATGGCGGAGCAACTGTTGGGGAACGGACAAGACGCATTGGTCGTTGGTCACAGCAACACAACAGGAGTGCTCGCGGGTCTCTTGGTGGGAGAAGAAATCGGGTCCTTCGATGAATCGATTTACAACCGGGTATACCAGGTGGTCATTTCAAAAGAAGACAAGCGGCTCCATGTTTTCCATACCGCCTTTGACTGCGGGGGACGTTAGCGCATAAAAATCCCCGCAGCCGTTTCCGGTGCAGGGATTTTACAAGAACTCAACTTCGATGTTGATCAGCAGCGGTGTTACACTTTGATCACCTTGAAGTTCTGTTCAAATGTCTGAGTAAAGCATTTGACGAAGTATGTGCCGGGAGCATAGCCATTGAGCGAAATCGTCTTTCTGGTTCCGCCGTTCGGTATGCTGCTCGTTTCGAGGACTCGGCCCAATCGATCCAACACCATGATGTGCAAAGGCTCATCCCATGTGCCCGAAGATTCGATTTCAATGTTGAATTGATTGCTTGTGGGATTGGGATAAATCGTGATCAAGGTGTCGTCGGCCACATCCTCATCAACAGTGACAACGCCGCTAGGGACAAGCAATCGTTCAAATTCATAAGCACACACACTGAGGTTGTCCGTTACGACAACATTGTATTCGCCGACAGGTAGATTCATAAATGTACCAGACGTTGCAAAGTTTTGTCCGCCATCAATGCTGTATTGGTATGAACTTTCTCCAGATAAAGCCGTGATCACAATCGAGCCGTCCGCAGTCAACACGGAATAGGGATGAGTGACGTTGATTTCCAAATCTGTAAAGTCGCATACGTCTACAAAAATGGTTTCCATGTAGGTGCAGGTTCCGCTTTCGTTTTGAACAACGACATCGTACGCTCCTGCACTGAGGCCTTCGAACGTGTTAGCACTTCCGAATGACTGTCCGGCGTCGATGCTGTATTCAAAATTGTCCGCCGCAGTAAATGTTGTGATGGTGATGATTCCGTCATCCGCAGATGATGATGAGGTGTGTTCAACATCGATGTTGGCCAAAATTTCACAGCCATTGTCCCCGGCGCAAAAAGACTCGACGGCTTCATCGTCAAAATCGCCATCGTTGGAAACGATGATTTCGCCTTCAGAATTCCACACTTGGAAATACCCCTGTCCGTAGCCGCAGCACATGCCATCGCCATATGAATCAAACACATACAAGGTGAGACACGAGCTAGAACTGACACAGATTTCCTCTGTGTATTCGTCAGCACCTCCACCTAAGTCGCCTTCAGATACGATCTGTCCCGATCCCACATCGATCATTTTCCAAGAAGTTTCACCGGGATAATTGTCCGCGAGGAAATAGAGCGTGAGGGTTTCAAAGTCCACCTCCAAATCGGCGCTTGTTGTCGCTGTGTTGTTACTGGCGTTTCCGTCAGAGACTCCGTTGACGTTGGTGATGGCCAACTGAATGACGTTGCTAGTGGAGAGGAAGTCGTCTTCTATGAGGAAAGACAAGCTGCCCTGTTCTTGAGAAACAATGTCCACATCTTCCTCTAAGACCGCCATCACTTCGTCATTGACCAAGATCAGGATTTCCACAGATTCAATGGCCTCTTCACCAAGGTTGGTCAGCACCACACTGACACCCATTTGACCATCGCATGTCGAGTTGACCTGTCCAATGGCAATGGATGCGTCTAACGCATGGATGTGACTGAGAACGAAATCAAGTGTGTCGTTGTTTCCATAGCCATCGTCCGGGTCGGATACGACACCCGTGATCATGTAATCACCTGTGGCTGAGAAATCTTGTGGCGTAGTGAATTGAAATTCAGCGTCGCTGAAAGGCTCAATCACATCGGTGATGTTCATGGTTTCCATCAACTGTCCGTCCACAAGCAAGGAGAGATCGAAATCACTCATGTCATTCAATCCCGTGTTGGCCACCCGGATGGTGACCATTTCTTCCGTTCCCAATGAGGAGGAAGCCACCGGATCGATGAGCTCTTCAACAGCCAAGTCGTCATCGGCTTTGATGCCTGCCCAAAATGACACCCACGGTCTTGCTTGCTTGATGACCAATTGGTCTTCGGCCGTGACCTTGTATTCGATGTCCATCCCGAACCCTTCGATTCCTTCTACGCCATAAAGCACGGCAAACTCGTCATGGATGACGTTCAGGTATTCCCTGAGGAGGTCGAGGTGTTCTAAATCCATAACCAGCTCTCCAGGTTCCACCAGATTGGACAACCTCAACACGACAAACCCAGCACCCTCTGTCGGATCTTCGTAGAGCAGAATCTCTTCAGGAACGGCATTGGGATCGGGATTTGTAATCAATGACTCACCCACTTGGGTGTTCAAATAAAACGTCCCTTGACTATCATAAATAGGGTCCAGACTGATTCCAACTCCATTGGACTGTTCCTCCTGAAAATTGGGATGGCACAAGACACCCATGGCGGCCATGAAATGATCTACCCGGTAAAAATCACGTTCTTCATAGGCTCTGAAATTCCACATGCTCGCATAGACCTGCTTGATGGACTTTGAGATGTGTCCTTCCTCGGGATATTGGGTCTTGGACGTGTAAAGTCCAGCGCCGCTAAACCCTGGTAAATCTTCGTTGTTTGTACTCGATCGGCATCGAACAGGCGTTCCCACAGGAAAGGAGTCGTGCATCTCTTGCAAAGCGTCCATCATCCAAGGCGGCATCGGCGCGTCTTTGATGTCGTCTCTAAAATCACGCAAACGGTCTTCACGAAAATCAAGGTCATAAATGAATGACGGGTTGGCGATCATGACTTCGGCTTCTTCATAGAAGTCATTGTACTGCATGAATTCGTCGTAGAAATAAAACGGAACTCCATAGCCATCCGGAATGGTGCCTTCAGGGAATCCGAACGTCCGCATTGTGGACACGTTAGCACATTTTGCACCGAGTGCCGAGGACATGTCAAAACTGATATCATCCAAAGGTAAAATCTCGGTGATGCTCAAATCCCGCTCAGGAATTTGCGGGTCTGTCGGCCGGAGATCCTCGTACCAATCGTTGACCTCATCCAGTGTCGCTTCCCGAATGTAATAGGAAGCTGCCTCAACGCGATAATAAATGTAGTTCCCTAAAAGGCTCGCGATGGAATCGATGGAAAGAGGATCGGCGATGTACGCATTGGGCACATTGTCTTGAATGGCCCGCAGGTTAACGTGCGATAATGGTGTTTGAATGACGGACGTCATAATTCCGCCCACTCGGGGAAGTGAGTTTGGCAAGGCATCGTACAAAACGATGTCCCGTGAGCCAGGGGTCTCATCGAGCTCCATGTGTCGGAAGAAACCAAAGCCTTCAGCTTGGTGCAGGGGGATGTAATCCACGTTTCCAAACACGACTGACTCCAGCACTACGTCGATTCCGGAATCTTCATAATCGTCTGCGTAATCGTCGAGGTAATCATCTTCATCATTTTCACCGATGAAGTGGTTCATGTTGTTTTGTACAAAGGGCATGCTCGCCATCAGCAGCTGGTAGGTCCTCTGGGTTGCTTCGAAATCGTAGGCATTTCCGAAAGAGAAATTGAATGAATATCCGCCAATGAGTCCATTGGGATTGAGCTGCATGGGATTGAACACAATCTCTCCAGAAGAATCATCCCCCGTGACATCCGCCCCAATGGCATTCCAAAAGCCATAGTGTACGCCGTGGGTATTGCTATTGATGAAATACACCTTGGGCTCAGGCGTGTCCCGGTCGAGAATTCCAAATTTCACATACAACTGGTCGTCTAGAAATGGCGCCCAACCCACGTTGTTGACATCGGCGAGATTGAGGAATGTTTCGGCATCGGGGATGGACGTTGCTCCGTTCACGAAATCGACGGCTTCCGCAAAATTCAATGGCGCGTCGGTTGGCATGTTCTGGAATTCCGTGATATCGTCAATGCCATCTCCATCGATGTCTCCAGGGTTGGAGGCGTCGTATTCCCAGACGGTATAGTTTTCCAAGGGGTATGCGGCACCAGGTTCTGAAATCACCATCGTGCCATCCACGCCCAGGGTCATGGAGGAGGTCCACTCAAAAGAGGGGCTGTGCTGCGCCTGTAAGATGTAATATTTGCCCGACTCCCCTTCGATGGAGAGTTGAACTTGACCGAAGAAATTGACCGAATAATCCTCGATCGGAACGGTGACTTGCGCAATGAACTGGCTGTGAAGCAGAACGGTGAAAAGGAGAATGAGGTGATGGAGGTATTTCATTTCAAGCGGTTCGGTTAAGCCAAGTTGGAGACACAAGGTCGTATCTTTTTTTTTAAACGCCGATACGTCTTGACTGGTTGCTTAGATCGTAGCGGTTTTGATGGGATCGACAATGGCATCCAATCGTATTGATTTGCTGATCTGTATTGATTGCAATGTGGCGCAGCCAAAGCTTATTTCCTTTGACATGTGTCACAAAGCCGCTGTATTCGTTTCGCTTTCAAAGGATGGTTGTGCAGGCGCATTCGAAGAAACGGGAAGTGGCTCATCGTTCAACCCGCAATCACAGCG
>Ga0233426_10004778_pt1 | contig 10010 bp, 6 predicted proteins | sample SI_118_April2016_6_FD_179875 | JGI IMG/M metagenome (GOLD analysis project Ga0233426, IMG submission 179875) | Seawater microbial communities from Saanich Inlet, British Columbia, Canada - SI_118_April2016_10_MG | ecosystem: Environmental > Aquatic > Marine > Inlet | place: Canada: British... | reverse complement strand
GGTGATTTCGGCGCGGTCTTTGCCATGGCGGATGGTGCCAGTATCGGCCCGATCACCCAATGCCATACCCAGGGCATCCAATACCAACGACTTTCCAGCACCGGTTTCGCCTGTAATCGCAGTGGTACCACTAGCGAACTCAATCTCGAGAGATTCGACCAATGTGTAGTTATTGATATGGATGGATAGCAGCACTTTTTTTAGGCCTATTTTTACTAGAAGTTTTCTACTAGATGTTTTTTACACCTAATTTTTCGTAAATAAACGCATTGATTGGTTTATACAGAACAGATTGCTGTTACGCAATCGCTTGAAACTGAATAGTTTGTCCCCATATTGAGAAAGAGCCAAAAGTAATGGCCAATATAACCAACGATGTGAGGAATTGGTGTGTCGAAAGAAACAGAAGTGGATCAATCATATAACAACGATGCTGTCGACTCAGGCGCTAATGAAGCCGAGCAGACTGGATCTGTAAGCAATGAAGAAATTGAGCAAGAGCTGCTAGAGGAAGAGCAAATCTCTGAGACCGAGCAGTTGCAACAGCAGGTTACTGAAGCCAATGATCAGGTGTTGAGAGTTCAGGCTGAGATGCAGAATGTCCGTCGCCGTGTTGAGCGCGATGTTGAAAACGCCCATAAATACGCATTGGATAAATTTTCTGCTGATTTATTGCCTGTAGTAGATAACCTTGAGCGCGCCCTGAGTTCAATCTCAGCTGATGACGAGGGTCAAAAAGCGGTAGCCGAAGGGATTGAGCTGACACTAAAAAGCTTTGTCGATGTATTGGCGCGTTTCAAAATCGAGCCAGTCGATCCAGCGGGTCAGCCCTTTGATGCCAACCTGCATCAAGCGGTATCTATGGTCCCCAATCCTGATCTCGAACCCAATACGGTTATGGATGTGTTTCAGAAGGGCTACACGCTCAATGGACGCCTAATTCGACCAGCCATGGTGATTGTATCTAAAGCATCTTGATGCACATTGGCAGCAAACAAAAAAATTGTTCTGCCCTTGAATTTGTGCAACTAGCACCCACTTAAGAGAACAAGAACGCAAACAATTAATGACAAACCCTGGCAACAGGCTTTAAAGAAAAGTAATGGAGATATAACTGATGGGCAAAATTATCGGAATCGACCTTGGAACCACCAACTCTTGTGTTGCGGTCCTTGAAGGCGATAAACCCAAAGTAATAGAAAATGCAGAAGGTGCACGTACTACACCATCTGTTGTAGCGTACACCGACGAAGGTGAAATCTTAGTTGGGCAGTCGGCCAAGCGCCAGGCAGTGACCAACCCGCACAACACAGTCTACGCGGTAAAGCGTTTAATCGGTCGTCGTTTTGAAGACGATGTCGTGCAGAAAGACATCAAAATGGTGCCGTACAAAATTGTTAAAGCTGACAATGGCGATGCCTGGGTCGAAGTTAAAGGCGACAGCAAAGCAGCGCCACAGATTTCAGCTGAAATCCTCAAGAAAATGAAAAAGACCGCTGAAGACTATCTCGGCGAGTCAGTCACTGAAGCGGTTATTACCGTTCCGGCTTATTTCAACGACTCACAGCGTCAGGCAACTAAAGATGCCGGCCGTATCGCCGGTCTCGACGTCAAGCGTATTATCAACGAGCCAACAGCTGCGGCACTGGCTTATGGTATTGATAAAGCTGCTGGCGATCGTGTGGTTGCAGTTTACGATCTCGGTGGTGGTACTTTTGATATTTCGATTATTGAAATTGCCGATGTCGATGGTGAAAAGCAGTTCGAAGTTCTGGCAACTAACGGCGACACGTTCCTCGGTGGTGAAGACTTTGATATGCGCCTGATCGAATACTTATCAGCTGAATTTAAGCGTGAGAGCTCAATTGATATTCACGGTGACCCACTGGCTATGCAGCGTCTAAAAGAAGCTGCTGAAAAAGCGAAGATCGAACTCTCTTCAAGCCAGCAAACTGAAGTGAATCTGCCTTACATCACTGCTGATGCGACAGGTCCCAAGCACTTGGTTGTTAAGCTAACGCGTACCAAATTGGAATCATTGGTTGAAGATCTGGTTGAGCGTTCATTGGCGCCACTGAGAATCGCCCTGAAAGACGCTGGCAAATCCGTTGGCGAAATCGACGAGATTATTCTTGTTGGTGGCCAGACTCGTATGCCCAAGGTTCAGGAGAAAGTGACTGAGTTCTTTGGTAAAGAGCCACGTAAAGATGTTAACCCCGACGAAGCGGTTGCCGTGGGTGCTGCCCTGCAGGGTGCAGTATTGGCTGGTGATGTAACCGATGTGTTATTGCTTGATGTAACACCGCTGAGCCTGGGTATTGAAACCATGGGTGGCGTTGCCACTCCAGTGATCGAGAAGAACACGACGATTCCTACCAAGAAATCACAGATCTTCTCAACCGCTGATGACAACCAAACTGCCGTGACCATTCACGTGGTTCAGGGCGAGCGCAAGCAAGCTACAGGTAACAAATCACTGGGTCGTTTTGACTTGGCTGATATACCGCCGGCCCCGCGCGGTATGCCTCAGATTGAAGTGACCTTCGACATCGATGCCAACGGTATCTTGCATGTAGGCGCAAAAGACAAGGCTACTGGCAAAGAGCAGTCGATCATTATTAAAGCCTCTTCAGGTCTCTCTGATGAAGAGATCGATGCAATGGTTAAAGATGCTGAAGCCAATGCTGCCGACGATCAGAAGTTCGCTGATCTGGTCCAAGCTCGCAACACAGCCGACGGTCTAGCACACGCTGCTAAGAAGACTCTTGAAGACGCTGGCGACAAAGCATCAGAAGAAGAGAAGACTGCGATTGAAGCGGCTATTAAAGGTGTTGAGGAAGCTGTTCAGGGCGAAGATAGTGACGCCATTGAAGCTGCGACCAAAGTACTCTCTGAAGCCTCTGCAGCTCTGGCCCAAAAGCTCTACGCCGAACAGGCCGAAGCGGGTCAAGCTGAAGGCGGCGAGCAGGCTGCTGGTGATGACGCAATGGATGCTGAATTCGAAGAAGTGAAAGAAGAGACCGCAGAAGAAACAGCAGAAGAGAAAGAAGACAAGAAATAAGTCTTCATCTGCTTTTCTACTTTAATTAGGCGCGGGCAAAGTCCCGCGCCTAATCATATTGGTTACATTTGAGAATAAAGAATTAAGTTATGGCTAAACGCGATTACTACGATGTATTGGGTGTGGACAAAGGTGCTTCTGCCGCTGAAATTAAGAAGGCATTTCGTCGCGTAGCGATGAAGTTTCACCCGGACCGCAACCCTGAGGGCGCGGATGCCGAAGATAAGTTTAAAGAAGCTCAAGAAGCCTATGAGATTCTTGGCGACGATGACAAAAAAGCAGCCTATGATCGCTTTGGTCACGCTGGTGTCGATGGCAACAGCGGCGGCGGTCAGCGCGGTGGCGGCGGTGGTTTTGGCGATGTCTTTGGTGATGTTTTTGGCGATATTTTTGGTGGCGGCGGTGGTCGCGGCGGCCCAGCGCGGGGTTCGGATCTGCGCTATGACCTGCAGTTAGATCTTGAAGACGCTGTGCGCGGTAAAACTGTGCAGATTGATGTGCCCACTATGACCACCTGTGATCCCTGTGATGGTTCAGGTGCCCGCAGAGGCTCTTCTCCAGTGACCTGTACAACCTGTAATGGTGCTGGTCAGGTTCGTATGTCTCAGGGTTTCTTCTCAGTACAGCAAGCCTGTCCCCAGTGTCGCGGTCGCGGTCAGATGATTTCTGATCCCTGTGGCAGCTGTCATGGGCAAGGTGTAATTGAAGAGCAAAAGACTCTGTCAGTAAAGATCCCAGCAGGTGTTGATACCGGCGATCGTATCCGTCTCGGTGGCAAGGGTGAAGCCGGTCCCCAAGGTGGGCCTCCAGGTGATCTCTATGTACAGATGGTGGTGCGTGATCACCCGATATTTGTTCGCGATGACGCTAACCTGCACTGTGAAGTGCCAATTAGTTTTGCTCAGGCTGCCCTGGGCGGTGAACTTGAAGTCCCCACTTTATCAGGCAAGGTTAAGCTTAAAATTCCTGCTGAAACCCAGAGTAGCAAGCTATTTCGTCTGCGCGGCAAGGGCGTAGCCCCAGTTCGCGGTGGTGGTGTAGGTGATCTGCTGTGCAGAGTGGTACTGGAAACGCCAGTCAATCTAAGTTCTGAGCAGCGCGAGCTATTGAAAAAGTTTGAAGAAAGTCTGGCAGGCAAGAGCAAGCACTCGCCGCGCAGCAGTAACTGGTTTGATGGGGTGAAAAAATTCTTCGATAATTTGACCAGTTAAAATCGATCCGCGTAATATGCAGAGCTTGTTAGAGACGCTAATAAAACCAGTTATAGGATAAGACCATGAACAGAATAGCGATTACCGGAGCCGGCGGCCGCATGGGCAAGGCCTTGATTGACGCTATATTGTTGAATGGCGGCGCTGAACTGACAGTGGCCCTAGAGCGTCCAGAAAGCTCTCTAATCGGCGTCGACTCTGGCGAGTTGGCTGGCGTAGGTAAAAATGGCGTTTTAGTGGCTAGTTCGATCATTGACGTTGCCGATCAGTTCGACGTACTTATTGACTTTAGTGTGCCCAGTGCCACGGCAGCCAATGCTGCCTTCTGTGCCGCTCATAACAAAAAAATGGTTATTGGCACTACCGGTTTGGATGCCGAGCAGTTGGCTCAGGTTTCAACCACCGCTGCCAGTAGTGCTATTTGCATGGCCTCGAATTTTTCCACTGGCGTCAATCTGTGCTTTAAGTTGGCTGAGTTAGCGGCAAAAGTGCTCGCCGATGAAACCGATATTGAAATTCTTGAAGCCCATCATCGTCACAAAGTGGACGCTCCCTCTGGTACGGCGCTATCTCTAGGTGAGTCAGTCGCCGCCGCTGTAGGTCGCGACCTGAAAAAAGTGGCTGTCTATGGACGAGAAGGCCAAACCGGGGCGCGTGATCACGAGACTATCGGCTTTGCCACAGTGCGCGGTGGCGATATTGTCGGTGACCACACTGTTTTGTTTGCTGGCGAAGGTGAGCGAGTCGAGATTACTCATAAAGCGTCTAGTCGCCTGGCCTTTGCCCGCGGCGCCGTGCGGGCGGCTCAGTGGCTCGGTCAAAAGGACTCAGGGCTGTTTGATATGCAGGATGTACTGGGGCTTAAATAATCAGCTAATGGCAAGATAAAATAGTTATTTCAGTGATGGACAAAATGCGCTCTTTTCACTAATATACCCGCCTAACACCACAGCCAAGATGTGGTCTCGTTCCGAGAGGTTAGAGCACAGAAGAATATTATATTTAGCGAGATGAGACGCAGAGTTTCATCTCGCTTTTTTACAAATATTCACAAGCTACTGATGCCGTAATCGGAGATGCCTGACTTCAGGTCTACGTTACACGTAAATAATTAGGAGGTTGTGTGAATTCCCAGACTCACCGGGAAGCCGTACTTGCGCTAGCAGACGGAACAATTTTCAGAGGAACTGCCATTGGTTCGGATGGAATCTCTGTTGGTGAAGTAGTCTTCAATACTGCCCTCACTGGGTATCAAGAAATTCTTACTGATCCCTCATACGCTCAACAAATCGTTACCTTAACCTATCCCCATATCGGCAATGTCGGCGTCAACGACGAAGATGCTGAGTCGGATAGAATCTGGGCGTCTGGTTTGGTGATTCGTGACTTACCTTTGGTGTTGTCAAATTTCCGCAGCCAGCAAGCACTAGATGACTATCTCAAGGACAGCAATATCCTTGGAATAGCGGATATAGACACGCGTAAGCTGACACGCATTCTGCGTGAAACTGGTGCTCAGAACGGCTGTATTATGGCTGGTGATGTGGACGATGAGACTGCCCTAGCAGCAGCTCGTGGTTTTGCTGGTCTCAAAGGTATGGACCTCGCAAAAGAGGTCACTACCGAAACCACCTACCAATGGTCTGAGCATAGTTGGGAGCTGGGCGAAGGTCATAAGCCTCAGGATCCAGCCACGACCAAATACAAAGTGGTTGCCTACGACTTTGGTGTGAAGCGCAATATCCTGCGCATGTTGGTTGATCTGAACTGTGAACTGATTGTTGTTCCGGCGAAAACCCCTGCCAGCGAAGTCTTGGCCATGCAGCCAGACGGAATTTTCCTCTCCAATGGCCCAGGCGATCCAGAACCCTGTGACTACGCCATAGATGCGATCCGCGAAATTCTCGAAACCGATATTCCGGTTTTTGGAATCTGCTTGGGCCATCAGCTGTTGGCACTGGCCTCAGGTGCCAAAACGGTGAAGATGAAGTTTGGTCACCACGGCGCCAACCACCCAGTTGAAGATCTCGCCGGCAATGTTGTGATGATCACCAGTCAGAATCATGGTTTTGCCGTGGATGAAGAGAATCTTCCTGCTAACCTGATCGCCACGCATCGCTCATTGTTTGACGGTAGCCTGCAGGGTATCCAGCGCACGGATAAGCCTGCATTCAGCTTCCAGGGTCACCCTGAAGCTAGCCCCGGCCCACACGATGCAGCATCCCTATTTGAACACTTTATAAAGTTAATGGAAGATCGACGCTAGTCACTTTCGGAGAAGACATGCCAAAAAGAACTGACATAAAAAGCATTCTCATCTTGGGCGCAGGACCCATTATTATTGGTCAGGCCTGTGAGTTTGACTACTCCGGCGCTCAAGCTTGTAAGGCGCTGCGCGAAGAGGGTTTCCGGGTAATCCTGGTGAACTCCAATCCAGCAACGATCATGACTGATCCCGCCATGGCCGATGCCACCTATATAGAGCCGGTGGAATGGCGCACGGTTGAACATATTATTGCTCAGGAAAAGCCTGACGCGCTGCTACCGACTATGGGTGGCCAGACCGCTCTGAACTGCGCATTGGATTTGGCCAAGCACGGCGTGCTGGAAAAGTATGGCGTAGAAATGATTGGCGCCAATGCCGATGCCATCGACAAAGCCGAAGATCGTGAGCGCTTTGACAAGGCCATGAAAGCTATTGGTTTGGATACACCGAATTCCGGTATTGCCCACAGCATGGAAGAGGCCATTCAGGTCTCCGATCGCTTTGGTTTCCCCTGTGTAATTCGCCCGTCGTTCACCATGGGTGGCTCCGGCGGTGGTATTGCTTACAACCGTGAAGAATTTGAAGAGATCTGCCGTCGCGGTTTAGACCTTTCACCAACCAATGAGCTATTAATCGATGAGTCGCTGATTGGTTGGAAAGAGTTTGAAATGGAAGTGGTCAGAGACCGCAAAGATAACTGCATTATTATCTGCGCCATTGAAAACCTCGATCCCATGGGCATCCACACTGGCGACTCGATTACCGTTGCCCCAGCCCAGACCTTGACTGACAAAGAATATCAAATCATGCGCAACGCCTCGATCAAGGTATTGCGTGAGATCGGTGTAGAAACCGGCGGCTCCAATGTACAGTTTGCGGTGAACCCTGAAGATGGACGCTTGATTGTTATTGAGATGAACCCGCGGGTTTCACGCTCTTCAGCTCTGGCCTCAAAAGCCACCGGCTTCCCCATTGCTCGTGTAGCGGCCAAGCTGGCTGTAGGTTATACCCTCGACGAATTGCAGAACGAAATCACTGGCGGCGCAACCCCAGCTTCCTTTGAGCCGAGCATAGATTACGTCGTCACTAAAATTCCACGCTTTGCCTTTGAGAAATTTGAGCAGGCTGATCAGTCACTGACCACCCAGATGAAGTCTGTGGGTGAGGTGATGGCTATTGGCCGCACCTTCCAAGAGTCTCTGCAAAAAGCCCTTCGTGGCCTCGAAGTGGGTGCCTCTGGTTTTGATCCAAAGATCACTGATGAGACTGAAAACCCAGAAGCGGTTCTGAACAGCGAACTGGCCGTGGCCGGTCCCGACCGAATCTGGTATCTGGGAGATGCCTTTAGACATGGCATGAGCCTAGACGATGTCTTTGCTCGCACCAAGGTCGACCCCTGGTTCCTTGTGCAGATCGAAGACCTGATTAAAGATGAACTCGTTCTGGCGCAACACAGTCTGAGCGATTTGGATGAGAAAAGCCTCTATCGCTTAAAGCGCAAAGGCTTCTCCGATCGCCGTATTGGCGATGTACTAGGCTGTGGCGAAACCGCCGTGCGCGAACTGCGTTACGACTTAGGTTTGCACCCAGTTTATAAGCGCGTCGACACCTGTGCTGCAGAGTTTTCTACAGATACTGCCTATATGTACTCCACCTATGAAGAAGAGTGCGAGGCACGCCCCAGTAACCGCGACAAGATTCTCGTTCTCGGTGGCGGCCCCAACCGCATTGGTCAGGGTATTGAATTTGATTACTGCTGTGTTCACGCGGCCCTGGCAATGCGCGAAGACGGTTACGAAACCATTATGGTCAACTGTAATCCAGAGACCGTATCCACAGATTACGACACCTCAGATCGACTGTTCTTTGAACCCGTTACTCTGGAAGATGTATTGGAAATTGTGCGCATCGAAAAGCCCAAAGGTGTAATCGTTCAGTTCGGTGGCCAAACGCCGCTTAAACTGGCCCGTGCACTTGAAGCTGCCGGCGTACCCATTGTTGGCACCACGCCAGATGCCATCGATCGCGCGGAAGATCGTGAGCGTTTCCAGCAGATGATTCAAAAGCTTGGCCTGCTGCAGCCGCAGAATGCCACCGCCCGCAGTGCTGATCAAGCCGTGGAACTGGCCAAAGAAATTGGCTACCCACTGGTCGTGCGTCCCTCCTATGTACTAGGCGGAAGAGCCATGGAGATTGTCTACAAAGAAGACGAGCTGCGTCACTATATGAAGACCGCCGTACAGGTCTCTGATGACTCTCCTGTGCTTCTCGACTTCTTCCTGCCCAATGCCATTGAAATGGATGTGGATGCAGTCAGTGATGGCGAACAGGTAGTGATTGGCGCCATCATGCAGCATATTGAACAGGCTGGTATTCACTCCGGTGATTCTGCCTGCTCGCTGCCGCCTTACAGCCTCGGCGAAGATATCCAAAATGAAATGCGTGAAGTGTGCAAAAAAATGGCATTGGAACTGGGTGTGCGCGGTTTAATGAATGTGCAGTTAGCGCTTCAGGACGGTCTGATCTACGTAATTGAGGTTAATCCTCGCGCCTCGCGAACGGTACCCTTTGTCTCCAAATGTATCGGCACCTCTCTGGCGAAAATTGCTGCACGATGCATGGTCGGTCAGAGCCTTGAATCTCAGGGTTTCACCAAAGAAATTATCCCGCCTTACTTCAGTGTTAAAGAAGCGGTATTCCCATTCAATAAATTCCCCGGCACTGACCCGATTCTTGGGCCAGAGATGAAGTCCACCGGCGAAGTGATGGGCGTGGGCGCAACCTTTGCTGAGGCCTATGGCAAAGCAGAGCTTGGCGCCAGCGACGAAATTCCTACCAGTGGCACGGCTTTCGTTAGTGTTCGTGAGCGCGACAAGCACCAGGTCGCGGCACTGGCGACTCAACTCTCAGATCTTGGCTTTAAACTGGTCGCTACCGCAGGGACAGCAAAGCTGATTAAGCAAGCTGGCCTGGCCGTAACCATAGTCAACAAGGTAAAAGAGGGTCGTCCGCATATTGTCGATATGATTAAGAGCGACAAAATAAACCTGATTATTAATACCACAGAAGGTCGTCAGGCGATTTCCGATTCCTCTGCCATTCGTTACAGTGCCGAGCAGCATCGCGTCTATTACACTACAACCATGGCGGGTGGTAATGCGGTTTGCCAGGCTCTCAACTTTGATGGTGAAACTACCGTTCGACGTATTCAGACCTTGCATGAGGAGATAGCGTAATGCAAAAGGCCCCAATGACAGTTGAAGGTGAAATCGCTCTGCGTGAAGAGTTGCACCACCTGATTAAAGAAGTGCGTCCAACTATTATTGAGGCCATTGCCACTGCTCGCGAACACGGCGACCTCAAAGAGAACGCAGAATACCACGCTGCCCGCGAGCAGCAGAGTTTTACTGAAGGTCGGATTCAAGATATCGAAGGCAAGTTGTCGAATATTCAGGTGATCGACATCAATAAG
>Ga0233426_10004775_pt1 | contig 10016 bp, 15 predicted proteins | sample SI_118_April2016_6_FD_179875 | JGI IMG/M metagenome (GOLD analysis project Ga0233426, IMG submission 179875) | Seawater microbial communities from Saanich Inlet, British Columbia, Canada - SI_118_April2016_10_MG | ecosystem: Environmental > Aquatic > Marine > Inlet | place: Canada: British... | reverse complement strand
GAAATGGAAGCAATGCAGGCAGCAGAAGGAGAAGGATAATGTCGAATACGAAGTAAATATTATTGATGTCCCTGATAACGAAGTACAAGAAACTTTGTTAAATGCAATAGAACTGTTTAATGAAGAGGGGTAGTACTTTGAGATTTTATATTTTAACATCTAATGATCAACCGGCATTAGGTAGATTCTTTGATCCTAAGTATAGTAACTTAGACCCTAAAGATGCTGTAGTAGTTATTAATACTTTAAATGATTACCATAAAAGATTAGCTAAAAGTTTCTGTGAAAAAAACAATATAGAGTATTATATAACTGAAAGTGATGGTACTCCGGCAACCGGTAAAAACTCTTTGCTTAATATATTTTTAGAGTCTGAAGATAACTACTGTTGTCTAGTAGATGGGGACGATCTCTTAACACCCCATGGTGTTTGGTTTTATAAAAACTTAGAGTCCTTAGAAAAAGTACCTGATGCTTTATTTCTTTTAAATCAAAAAAGTGTAAAACTTAAACCAGAAAATACTTTACTATCTCAGCCATTTACTGTTAATTACGATAAACTTTTAGACTTTGATTATACTAAATTCTTTATCGAAGAGCATGGGTTAGAGGAGGACCAAGCTAAGTTTTACCATGACCTACATAAAGACTATTACAATCAATCTAAAAAATACTCTGAAGGCGCTGAGGCTCACTCACGAGTTACATGGTTTAGCCGTAAAGCAGCAGAGTTTAAATTCCCTAACAATATAGTAGTTGGTGAAGATACTTTGCAAATGTATATGTTGAAAGATCAGGCAGTGTTAGGTAATTTAGATGTGAGAACTACTGATGAAAAACCTGCTACTTATCTTTATGATCAAACAAAACCGGGGGCTGTAGCAATGGTGTCTCAGGGAAATACTAATTACGAATGGATGCAATTTTATTTAATACAACTAAAACAAATGGAAGATAATAATAAACTCCATAAAGGAGTTACTCTTCCTAAATTAATAATGCAGTACCCTGAAGATTACTCATTGGGTGATTATGGAATAACAAGGTGATACAAGGAGAATAATATGCTAGCTGAACTTGCTGCTGCTAATGCAGCCTTTGCAGTTATTAAAAAGACGATAGCTAATGGGCAAGAGCTAGCAAGTGTAGCACAACAGGCTAGCACATACTTTGATTCAAAAAGCTCTATCGCTAAACAAGCAAAGAAGAATGGAAACAAATCAGACATGGAAGCATTCATGGCCCTAGAGACCCTTAAGCAGCAAGAAGAGGAACTCCGGGAAATAATGATATATGGTGGTCGAGCTAACATGTATCAAGATTGGCTACAGTTTCAATCTGACTGTAAAAGAAAAAGAGCAGACGAAGAGAAACAAAAGCAATACCAGTCTGCAAAAAACAGAAAACTAATGTTAAACATATTTACTGTCATTTGTGTAAGCTTAGTAGCTATGCCTGCGCTAGGGACGGCAGTCTACTTAATTGTAAGTATTTTAAAAGGAACCTAATTATGGATGAGCCTACAAAAGAAATGGTAGATATTGTTGCCGCCTCTACTGCTGTTGCTTCCCTTGCTGCTTGGTTACCACCTGCCGCCTCTTTACTAACTATTGTATGGATGGGCATCAGGATATGGGAATCAGATACAATTCAAAAGATTAGAAAGAAGGGAGACTAGGATGCCACTAAAAGATCCAAGACTAAAACGAGCAGGGGTCTCAGGGTATAATAAACCTAAGAGAACCCCTAACCACCCTACGAAGTCACACGTTGTTGTGGCTAAGCAAGGTGATACAATCAAGACTATTCGCTTTGGAGAACAAGGTGCATCTACTGCAGGGAAACCTAAGTCAGGTGAGTCTGCTAAAATGAAAGCTAAACGTAAAAGCTTTAAGGCTAGGCACCGTAGGAACATTGCTAAGGGGCCCCTGTCTGCTGCTTACTGGGCTAATAAGGTGAAATGGTAATGGCTAGGTCAAACGAAGCATTATGGAAACGTATTGTTGCTAGCGTTAAAGCTGGTAGCAAAGGTGGCAGGCCGGGACAGTGGAGTGCACGTAAAGCTCAAATAGCTGGTCAACGATATCGTAAAGCTGGTGGTACGTACTCAGGTAAAAAGACTAAAGCCCAGAAGTCCATGACTAAGTGGACTAAAGAAAAGTGGGGTACTAAGTCTGGTAAGAATAGCACACAGGGCAAGAAAGCTACTGGTGAACGTTACTTACCTAAGAAAGCTAGAGGTGCCCTATCAGCTAAAGAGTATGCAGCTACTAGTGAAAAGAAAAGAGAGGACACTCGTAAGGGTAAGCAGTTCTCTAAACAACCAAAGAAAATTGCAAAGAAAACTGCAAGGTACCGTAAAGGACCTTTGAGTAAATAGGAGAATACTGTGGACAAGAAAGAAATTAGAGATCAATTTATCGAAATTATAAAAAGAGTAAACAAACAAAGGGGAAGAGATGGAATGTTCCCCAGAGCTACCGAAACATACAGGAATTACTCTGAAGAGATTAGAGACGGTCATTATAAAGACAAAACCTTTGAAGAGTTAAAGCCTAGTCTTTTTCAAGACTTTGAAGATGATTATGTGAGCGATATGTTTCCAGATCAAGCTAAGGAAGAACTTGAGGATGCAAATAATAAAGCTATTGCTAGAGGTAAAGGAATGAAACCACCTCCTAATAAAGAAAAAGGCGGTAACCGTGTTGTTACTCAAAACGAAAAACGCAGCAATAGGACCCCCCTTAGCAGTAATTATAGATAGGAGATAACAATGTCACAATATGATGATAGAGTAGGTGTACACAACTTAGACCTAACACCTAAAGAGAAAGCAGAAAAAGAAAGACTTGAACGAATAAGAAAAGAAAAAGAAAAACAGCAACGTGATGCTTTACGTAAAAAACAACAAGACTCAATGAAAGGGCCTTTGCAAGGATAATAGGAGATAACAATGCTATCACAACTAATCGCCCCTGTCTCAGGACTACTAGATAAGTTTATAGAAGATAAAGATACAAAGAATAAATTAGCACACGAAATATCTACAATGGCGGAGAGACATGCACAGGAGCTTGCAAAAGGTCAACTTGAAGTTAACAAGGTTGAGGCAGCACATAAGAATATGTTTGTTGCTGGCTGGAGACCTGCTGTGGGCTGGGTATGCGTGGCTGGGATGGCAGGTAACTTTATTATTATACCGCTGGCAAACTTTACGCTTGCTCTTTCCGGTTCTGCAATCGCTGTTCCCCTAATAGCTCTTTCGGAAATGATGCCTGTCCTTATGGGTATGCTAGGCTTAGGTGCTATGCGTACCGTAGAAAAAGCTAAAGGTGTACAACGTGAAAGATAAAAAGGAGAATTACTAATGGCTAGTAGTATTGATGACAACAACCCAACAACGGGTTCACCGACAACTGATTCTGTCAGACAAAACTTTACAAGAGCTAAAAATGAAATTAACGGATTACTCAGATCCTCACTTGATGTAGTGACTACATTAGGGTCAGGTACAGCTTATGTTGCTGACTTTAGTAATAACGTAGTTAAAGCAGAAGGAGCTCGGATTATAGTAAAGGCACACTTAGCTAATACTGGAAGTGCTACTTTAAACGTAGATGCAACAGGTGCTTCTACTATAAAAAACTTAGATGGTAGTTCTTTAGTAGCAGGTCAAATTGGAGGAACTTCTCATTACTTAGATTTAATCTATAATAGTTCTAATAGCACATGGGTACTTTTAAATCCTGTACATCATGCCCTTGCTATTGCAGATGTATCTGGATTACAGACTGCACTTAATGGTAAGCTTGGAACAGGTGATAATGCCGTAAGCGCAACTACTGCAGCTAACTCTACTAAGTGGGGTAACTTCAACGTATCTCAAAGTGCTACGGGAACAACCAGTACTACAATTTATTTTAGGACTTAAACTATGGATATCTACATTGGTGCAAATAAAATAAATGAAATATACATTGGTACCTCTCAGATAAGTGAAGTTTGGATTGGATCAAATCAAGTTTGGGCAAGAACATTTTACCTGCCAGAAACAGGCTTTGATAATTTTAGTAGTTCTTCTTCTTCTAACGAAGGCACTAACTTAACCACCGGCATTACCATTACTAGAGATGTCACTTTAAAGGTAGAAGTTACAGGTAGCGTTGGGTCTTATGCTCATTTTTCTCTTGAAAGAAAAGCTAACTCTTACTCTAACTGGCCTACTGCAGGTACATCTTATACCACTAAATGGTCTAGTGGATCTTACACTAATAACGCAAAAACCTTAAGTTGCATAGTTGGAAATGTATTAAGATTTAATGGATATCTGGGTGCTCAAACTACAGATATTGATGTAACTGTAGTTGTAAAAAATAATGCAGACAATCAAGTACTAGATACTTTTACTTATTTTGTTGAAGACTTATATAATTACTCAGGTGGTGGTGGCGGAAGCTATGGTTGTTTCCCCGGAGACTCTTGGGTTTCTATGGAAGACCTTAGCATTAAGAAAATATCAGAGATAGAAGCAGGGGATAGAGTTATAGGTGATGATGGAATAGTAAACGAAGTTATTGAGCTTCGTACTATTGAAGAAGGTGAAAGACCTCTCTTTAAAATTAATCATCTTAAGACAACCCCAGCTCACCCAGTAAAAACATCAGAAGGCTGGAAGGCTATAGACCCTGAAGCTGCAATGTATGTACACCCTGAAATGACAATAACTGAATTAAAAGTAGGGGACATGCTAGTGCGGATAGACGGTGAGGGTAATGAGTATCAAGAAGAAGTTACTAGTATTGATTTAGAAGTTACTGCAAATCCTGTATATAATCTGAACGTATCTGGAAGTGATACACCAGAGATAGATGGTAATGATACCTATGTCGTAGATGGTGTTGTAGTACACAATAAATAGGAGATAAAGCATGGCAACTTCCCCAAGAACACCTAGGAACTTTTTTCCTGCAGACTTAACACCTCTGTTACTGTCTGGGTGGCAAACAAATAAATTTGATAAAAGCATTCCTTTCTGGGCTGAAGTTGATGGTTTACAGTTTACTGATACTTCTATTAGGCGTAAGCCCGGGAAATCCTTAATAGGAAACTTTAGCTCTCAACCTATACGTGGGATGATAGCTATTAACGAGTACGATACTAAGGTTCTTTACCTAGGTGATCTTAATAAGATTTACAGGTGGAAACTAGATGATCCTCTTGTTTTAAACGCAGAAGTAGGTACAGGTTATAGCTTGGTAGAAAGAGCTGGAGCTAGTGTTTGGGATATAGCAGCACCAGAGGGAATAGCTACTTGGGTTGAGGAAGATGGAGCTATTTCTGTTTGGGATGAAGGTATTGTTGTTGCTACTGCATGGTCATTTACTAACTTTGGTACTTGGGTATTAGCAGCAGATAACGTTGGCCCTATTAAGATTAAAAAGAATAACGAAACATTTGCTGACTTACAGGTCGGTAAGGTTTCTGGTGCTAGTATCTCTATAGGTGGATCTAATCATGCTGTAGGAGATAATATAACTTTTTCTGGAGGATCTGGTAGTAGTTTTGCGGGAACTGTAGCAGCAGTTAGTGGAGGAGCTGTAACAAGATTTAAGGTAACTAACTATGGATCTAACTACACTAACGGTAATACCCTCTCTCAGGCATCTACTACAGGATCTGGAACAGGGTTACAATTGTCTTTATCTGTACCTGATTGCCCTTATACCCGAGTAGCTGCTTTAGATAAATCTGGACCGCACATACTAGCAATTAACTACGATAAAGCTAACTCAGAACATCCTTATGATGTCTCATGGTGTGACACAGATAACCCAGATACATGGGTAGCGGCAGCTAATAATGCTGCTGGTAGTCTTACACTACGAGAGGCCTCATCTCCCCTAAAGGCCATAGTACCCTTGGGTGAAAACAAAGCTATCTACACAGAAGATCAGATGTTTATCTTGCAGTACACTGGTGCCCCATATTACTTTGGGTACTCTACTGCTTTTGCTTCTGGTGCTGGTGCAGTGTCACCTAAAGCTGTAGTTGCTGTTGATGCAATGAACTATGGTCTCTCAAAGAGAGGGTTGTTTGTTACAGATGGTAATTCTGTTTCAGCTATTGGAGATGTTGAAGGTATTAATAAGTATATCCGAGATAATATTGCTGAGTCAGAGTATGCTCAAGTAGTTGCTTATCACAATAAAATAAATAGTGAAGTAATATGGTCTTTGCCTATTGCAAACACTAAGCCTACCACTCAGATTACTTATAACTACTCTAATAAAACATTTAGTATAGAGACAATAGGTTCTAGTTCAGCTCAAATATCTGGTGTATTTAACCATGATATTACATCTGACTCTACAGGTAATGTATACTTTGAAGATGGATCTAACTCTAGTCACTCTACATACGGTATAACAAAAGCCCATGATCTTGATGACCCTTACTCCATTAAAGAAATAACCAGCGTAAGAGTTGGTAAAATAGGTAACGGTACTCCATTAGTTGAGATAGGGTTTGCTGAAAACATTAATGATGAGCCTACTTTTAACGCTGAAAATAGTTTTTATGTAAATGGATCATATTCTGATTATAAGGTCAGGGTTTCTGGTAGATACTTATTCCTAAAGGTATCTTCAAATAACAACGCTGATAATTGGGAAATAACTAACCTAGAGATCAAAGGTAGAGTAAGAGGGTTTAGATAATGCTTCCAGTAAACTACGATGCAAGATCAGTACAGAAAGAGTTAAACAAACTTAATGAGGGTGTAAGAGCCCTCTATCAATTTATACCTATGATACCTTTAGCTTCTCCACCATTAGAACCTTTAGCTGGCTTCTTATCTGTAAGCGATGGGACTGGCTCTGGCTTTGATGGTTCAAGTGGTGCTGGCCTCTACAGGTACTCAGGATCCGCTTGGGTATTCGTAGGTTAACCGGAGGACTATATGCTTTGCATGTGGACAAAAGAACATTTTAAAGATTTACCCGTTGCTTGTTTAGAGCACATAGAGTCTGCCCTAGAGTATGGGCAGGGTGAACGAGAACTAAAACACGTAGCTCAAGACCTTATAGATGGTACTAAGCAGCTATGGGTAGCCACCCTTAATGATACGTTTGCAGCTACGGTTATAACTCATATCATTGACTACCCCAGTAAACGTACTTGCGAAGTATGTTACTTAGGTGGTGAAAAAGGAGAAGGTGTTGTACATGCACTAGGCAATATTAAAACAATCGAAGAGTGGGCAGTCTTAAATGACTGTGACGACATACAAGTCTTCGGCAGGAGGGGTTGGTTAAGGCCTCTAAAAGAACACGGATTCTCAGAGAGATATACCATAGCCGGTAAATCCCTAAGGGACCCCTCAGATAATAAAGGACTTTTAAATGAAACTTAAAGGTAAAAGAACTACTTTTCAAAGTAGCTATGATTCAGAACTAGGATGCTTTACAGATAGCTATATGCTTCAGTGTAAAGGTGGTGGTGGTACACAGACTACAACTACTGGCCCCTCCCCAGAACAAAGAGCTATTCTTAACAAACAGTTGGGGTATGCTAACAAAATGGAAGGCTTAGGCCCTATGGATTTCTATGAGGGCGACACAACTGCAGGTATGTCTTCGGACACTGAAGCAGGGCTTGAGGCCCAGCTAGCTGCTGCAGGGGACACAGGTGCCCTTAGTAACACTGCTATGGCTCGATTCCAAGATGCTATGGCTTACGACCCTATGAATGATCCTAATACAGAAAAGTTTTTAGATGCGGTAACTAACCCATTAATCTCTAAGTATGAAACACAGATTGCACCTAAGCTTTCTTCTGAAGCTGTTAGAGGTGGGGCATTTGGTGGGGACAGGGCAGCTATCCAGCAGGAACGTGCTATCTCTAACCTAACAGGTCAGGTAACAGATGCAAGGTCTAAGGCTCTTCAGGGCATGGTAGACTCCAATCGCAGACAGCAGCTTGGTATGCTTCAGCAATTACCTTCAATGCAAGATTCAGCTTTGCTTTCCTCTCGGGTTCTACAAGACGTTGGTGCAGCTAAAGAAGGCTACACTCAAACTGACATTGATGCTGATAGAGAACGATTTGAGTTTGAACAGAATGCTCCTCGTCAAAACATACGAGATGCTTCTGCTATGCTTAGCGGTCTTGACTTTGGATCTATAAGTACATCAAAAGGAGGAGGTAAGTAATGCCGGGATTATTAGCAATGGCGTTGGGTGGAGCAGCATTAGGTGCTTTAGCTAACAAAAAAAATAGGAAGGAAGGAGCCCTCATGGGTCTTGGGTTAGGATTAACAGTCCCTGCAGTTGGAGCTGTTATGGGAGCAGGAGTCCCCGCAGGAGCTACTGCACCTACAGGTTTAATGGCTAAAATGAATACTGCAGCTGGGGCTCAAATGAGCGGTTTAGGTTCTATGCTAACAAGTAAAGGTACGAAAGAGGCAGCTAAACAAACAGCTATTTCGTCAGCACCTGTACTGCTTCAGTCAGCTCTGGAAGAAACACCAGCTCCCCAACCCGGAAGAAGCTTAGCAATGGATAATCGAGCTGCGGGAGCCCCAGTTGACCTATACGCACAAGCGGCTATTAATAGACAACAAAGAATGAAACGAGGTCTTCCCGGACGGAGACTTTCATAAGGAGAACAACAATGGCTAACGATGGAAAAGCAATGTCTGACTTGTTCATGTCCTTAATGCAAGGTCTTGACGATGATGATGAAAAGAAAAAAATAAATTTTATACCCGGAACTAGTATTCCAATGCCAGACCCTAACAGTCTACTCCCACCTGTTCTGGATCAGTTTCAAACACCTCCACCTAAAGCACCCTATCAGGATGCAGGGGATTACATGGCAGCTTATCGTGAAGCTAATAAGGAAGCCATAGACGCTATACCTAGGAAAGATATGCTAAGGGCTGATGGAAGCACTAAGTCTGCTCAAGGCTACTTAGGTGCGTTCCCAGACAAGTATGGTAAGACGATGACAGAGCAAACCATTGGGGTTGAGATAGACGGTAAAGAAGTGCAAATGCCAGCTATAGTTCCAACTACTACTCCAGATGAAATAGAACTGCTTGGTTCTGGTAATGTTAATTGGCAAAGCCCACGGGGTCAGTTGATCCAAGATAAAGCTGTTGCTAACTATAGGGATCGGATGAGTAAAGGATTAAACCCTTACTATCAGGATGGTGAAGGTGATGTACCTCCAGTACAAGAAGTACCTAAACCAGCTAAATTCCCTCGACAAGAGTCAAGGCCCTCTATACCCGGTAAACCCCGTGAAGTAGATACTAGTGCTCTTGAAGCGTTTAGACCAGACCTTATTGGTAAAGACCCTTCAAGTTTCATACCTAAACCTACTAGTGCTTATGATCCAGTAGCTAATCGTGAAGAAGTCCCTCCTTCAGATAGTAAAGGTTTAGGGCATTTTATTGAATCTTCTATTGCATCTGCAGGTCTTCCAAATACAAAAACCATGAGACAAAAGTTTATGGAAGAGCTTAATGAATTTGGAGAAATAGTAACTACACCTGAATTACTAGGTGCTCAAGTAAGGATGTCTCTCGGACTTCCAGTTAAAGCTTTATCAGAGGGTTATAAGGAACTTTACGATGCTACTGCTTATGTATCAGAGGCTGTTGCAGATCCTGTTCTAAAGTTTGGTCAAGGTTTTGCAGGTTCTGATGTTACTGGGGTAAAACAAGGTGACTTTGGTAGGTATTATCCTGATAAAAATACCGTACCAAAAGTATTTTCGGATACAGGATCACCAGTACCAGAAATTAACACAATACCTCAAGTTGAAACAAAGCCTACAAAAGAAACAACACAACCTAAAGATGTAGAAGGTACCCCTGTTGTAACCACAGAAGAAACAGAAGCTTCAGGTAAACTTATTGGTAGCGACACTTCTAAGAAAGTTGATGAAAACCTCAAGGTCTCAGGTGTACAATCTGGGGGTAAGGTTGCTACAAAAACTAATACAGAGACAGG
>Ga0233426_10004773_pt1 | contig 10017 bp, 9 predicted proteins | sample SI_118_April2016_6_FD_179875 | JGI IMG/M metagenome (GOLD analysis project Ga0233426, IMG submission 179875) | Seawater microbial communities from Saanich Inlet, British Columbia, Canada - SI_118_April2016_10_MG | ecosystem: Environmental > Aquatic > Marine > Inlet | place: Canada: British... | reverse complement strand
CAAGCCGAGCCGGTTGTCGCTTTCTTGACCTCAAAGGCTGACGAAGTCGCTGGCACATTCGCAAATCTTCGGTCCGCTGTTGGTGGATCTGAGATTGGTTTGAAAGGTGTCGATGAGCTTGAACAAATCGCATCGCTTCTTGAGGCTCAGGGCTACGCGTCTGATCGCATCGTTATCGACCCATCGGTCGTTCGTGGCCTCGGTTACTACACCGGACCGGTCTACGAGGCTGAACTGACGTTTGAAATCCTCGATGAAAAGGGTCGAAAACGTCAGTTTGGATCGGTCGCTGGTGGGGGCCGTTACGACGATCTGGTCAAACGCTTCACTGGACAAGAAGTTCCCGCGACAGGCGTTTCCATTGGTGTTGATCGGTTGCTGGCTGCCCTTCGTGCCAAGGGGCGTGTTCAGGCCCAAGATCAAGGCCCAGTCGTTGTGACCGTGATGGATCGCGACCGGATGTCTGATTACCAAACAATGGTGGCCGAGCTTCGTAACGCAGGAATTCGGGCCGAGGTTTACCTTGGGAATCCAAAGAATTTCGGCAACCAGTTGAAATATGCGGACAAGCGCAATTCACCGATTGCCATCATCGAAGGTGGTGACGAAAAAGAAAATAGCGTTATCCAGATTAAGGACCTGTATCTCGGGGCGAAAATCGCTGAAAGCGCGAGCCTTGAGGAATGGAAAGGCAACCCTAGCCAGTTCGAAGTGCCGCGTGATCAACTGGTCGCGAAGGTTCGCGAGATATTAGACGGGCAGGGTTAATCATGGTTACCCGAACCGAGACCCGTGCCGAGGCACAACGCTTACGTGCGATCTTTGAAGCCGCGGGCGCGCTGGCAGTTGAGACTGATATCCTGTTGCCTGCCGAGGTGTTATTGGACCTTTACGGCGAAGATATCCGAGGCCGCGCCTATGTGACGTCGGATGCGCTACGGGGCGAGCAAATGTTGCGGCCTGATTTTACCGTACCCGTCGTGCAAATGCACATGGACAACGGCGCAGAGCCTGCGCGGTATACTTATGCGGGCGAGGTGTTTCGCAAGCAGGAAGACGACCCATCGCGCGCTAACGAATTTATTCAGGTCGGGTATGAGGTCTTTGATCGCCGCGACCCAGAAGCTGCGGACGCCGAGGTTTTTGGGCTTGTGCGAAAGACTTTGGGCGGCCTGCCAATGCGGGCGGCTATAGGTGATATCGGAATATTAACGGCCGCGGTTGAGGGTTTGAAAACCACCGACGCCCGCAAAGCGGCATTGATGCGCCATATTTGGCGGCCTCGTCGGTTTCGTTGGTTGCTCGACCGGTTTTCAGGAACACTCGAAGTGCCTGAGAAGCGTAAAGCACTTTTGTGCGCTGATGATCCGTTTGCAGGTATTGGTCGGGAAATCGGGCTTCGTAGTCGAACCGAAATCGAAAACCGCATTGATACGTTGCGCGACGATGCAATGGCTTCGCCGATTTCTGAGACCACCGTTGCGCTGATAGATGCGATTCTATCTGTACGTGAAACATTGCCAAATGCGGTTGAGAAGCTGCGCGACATCGCGGTTGACCTACCCGCGATCTCGACTGCCGTTGAACGTTTGGCCCGACGCGCGAAAGCGCTTGAGGTCTTGGGTGAAGATGTGAATTCACTGGTTTTTGAGGCCAATTATGGGCGCACGTCGATGGAATATTACGATGGCTTTGTTTTTGGTTTTTATATTGAGGATCGCCACGATCTACCCCCTGTGGCAACGGGCGGGCGGTATGATGCTTTGACCAAGGTTCTCGGTAAGGGCGACGCCATTCCTGCGGTCGGGGGCGTGATCCGCCCCGGACTTTTGCTGGAACTTGGAAGGGGCGAGGCATGAGTATCAAGCTGGGCATACCCTCAAAAGGCCGGTTGATGGAGAAGACCTTCGACTGGTTCGGCGAACGTGGCATCACCTTGTCGCGCACGGGATCAGATCGCGAATATGCGGGTGCTGTGGATGGTGTTGAAGGCGTACAGCTTGTGCTGCTTTCGGCTGGGGAAATTCCACGCGAATTGGCAGCGGGGCGCATTCATCTGGGCGTGACGGGACAGGATTTGATCCGAGAGAAGCTGGCCAACTGGCCTGCGCGGGTCGAGGAACTTGCCGAGCTTGGGTTTGGCCACGCGGATCTGGTAATCGGCGTGCCTGCGGCTTGGGTTGATGTGGACACATTAGATGACCTCGATGCGGCTTCAGCAGCGTTTCGAAAAACCCACGGGTTCCGGCTACGAATTGCCACCAAATATCACCGTTTGATACGCGATTATCTGCGCGATCACGGGGTGGCGGATTATCAGCTGGTGGACAGTCAAGGCGCGACCGAAGGCACTGTTAAGAACCTGACGGCTGAAGCGATTGCTGATATCACTTCTACCGGCGAGACGTTGCGCGCTAACCACTTGAAGATCCTTCACGAAGAACCGGTGCTGCGCTCACAAGCGACCTTGTTCAGAAGTCGCACGGCCGTGGTGGACGAGTCAGAACAAAACGCATTGTCCGCTTTGAAAGCTCAACTCGGGGTGTGATCCGCCCTTTTTGGGATCTGGATTACAACTGTGACTATCAACACTCAGTTGATGAGGCCGGAGTTGAGCCGAATGGCTCGCCCTAAACCTGTCTCAATATTGTACCTTTAATCCCATTTTAGGGACAAAATCCGCTTTTAGAGACCATTGTATTGAAACGAATCCGTCCAATTTTGTTTACGGGCGGCTGTAAATGGGTAACGAAAATGTTTAAAAAATATGAAAAAGAACTAAAAACTTTTGTACAAAACGAGCATGGCGCCATCACAATTGACTATATGGTTTTAATGGCAGGCATGATCGGATTGGCAGTGGCCGGTACAACGGCTGTCAGGTCGGAAACGGCAACCGTAACGGGCCAAATCGCACCTGCTGCGGCGGACGTTGAAGTCGCGTCCGCATTCTAAGGAAAGCGTAAATCACAGGATATTGGGCGGGCGCAGCTCCGCCCTTTATCAGGCTTTGTTGGTGCTTTGCACTACGGCCCTGGGCTTGCCTTTGTCGTCTATCGCTACAAAGGTAAACACGGCTTCGGTAACCTTTTCGCGCTCGCCGATTACACCGCGCAAAACCCATGCTTCAATTCCGACTGCGATCGACGTGTTCCCGATGCGGTTGATATTTGTGTAAACGCAAAGCACATCGCCGACTTTTACCGGCTGAATGAATTTCATCGCATCAACGGCAACGGTGGCGACCCGGCCTTTGGCGGTTTCACGTGACACGATGCCTGCCGCAATATCCATTTGCGATAGAACCCACCCGCCGAATATGTCGCCGTTAACGTTGACATCTGACGGCATAGCCACGGTTCTTAGGGTTAGTTCGCCGCGTTCATCTGTGGTGCTCACGATGTCATCCTTTTTCTACAGCACGCCAATATCGGCGAGGTTCCCTGCCATTTCCGGCGGAAGCTGATCTTCGTTCTCGCGTCCTTCGGTCAGGTCCGGTGGCGCGTCGCTTGGGTTCAAATAGCGCCAACCCTGAAACGGGCGCTTTGGAGCCTGAACGGTGCGATACAGCCGTGGTTCCAGCACAAAAGCACATCGTCGAATGCCGTCCTGTCCGAACACTTCGTCAAACCGAATGATCTTTTGGCGGCATTGAATAACGCCTTTGAACACCCAGTATATTGAACCACCGTCAACGATGTCTTTTTCCCGTTTTGGCCACATGCGCGTGATGTGACGCGGCAAGCCATCAGGGCCTTGTGCCTGTGCCATTGAATGCCACGCGGCTAAGCCTTCGACGGTTTCTGTTCCGACGCTTAGTTTTATGAGATGTTGTTTTGCCAACTTGGCCCCCAGATTCCCTACATTTTGAATGGAAACGCGCGGGGCTTCAAGGTATTGTGGCATCTCTTATCAAATGAGGAAAATGCCAATGAGCCGCTTTGCTGCCCCAATCGCGGAACAGATCTGGGATATGAAATACCGTTTTAAGCAAGCGGATGGCACACCCATTGACCAAACGGTTGAAGACAGTTGGCGCCGGATTGCACGGTCATTGGCATCAGTCGAAAAAGACGCTGAAACTTGGGAAGACAAGTTTTATCAAGCGCTTGAGGATTTCAAATACCTTCCGGCGGGCCGGATTACGGCCGGTGCTGGCACAGAACGAAGGGTAACTTTGTTCAACTGTTTTGTCATGGGAACAATCCCAGACAGCATGGGCGGCATCTTTGATATGTTGAAAGAGGCCGCGCTGACGATGCAGCAGGGCGGGGGAATCGGGTATGATTTCTCAACCATTCGACCAAAGGGTGCGGATGTGTTGGGAGTGGCCGCTGATGCCTCGGGTCCGTTGTCATTTATGGATGTCTGGGATGCGATGTGCCGTACGATCATGTCCGCCGGGTCACGCCGCGGGGCGATGATGGCGACGATGCGTTGCGACCATCCCGATATTGACGATTTTATTACTGCCAAATCCGACGCCGCCCGTTTGCGGATGTTTAATGTTTCGGTGCTGATCACTGACGCATTCATGGAGGCCGTTAAGGCAGATGGCCCGTGGGAGCTTAAGTTTAACGATAAGGTTTATAAAACCGTCAATGCCCGTGATCTTTGGAATAAGATTATGCAATCGACGTATGATTACGCTGAACCAGGTGTGATATTTATCGACCGCATTAACGAAGCCAACAACCTTAATTACGTAGAAACGATTGCGGCAACGAACCCCTGTGGCGAACAGCCTTTGCCGCCTTATGGCGCTTGTTTACTTGGATCGATCAACCTTGCGCGATTGGTCAAGAACCCGTTCGAAGCGGATGCAGATCTAGATCCCGCAGCGTTACAAGAACTTGTCGCAACGGCAGTTCGGATGATGGACAACGTTGTCGATGCCTCAAAATTCCCATTGCCGCAGCAGGAACAAGAAGCCCAAGCTAAGCGCCGGATCGGCCTTGGGGTGACGGGCCTTGCGGATGCGTTGCTGATGACGGGTCTTGAATATGGAACTGACGAAGCGGCAGCAAAGACCGAAGAATGGATGAAAGCGATAGCGCGGGCGTCTTATTTGGCATCGGTTGATCTGTCTAAAGAAAAGGGCGCATTCCCTTTGTTTGATGCCGATGCATTCTTGGCATCTGGCAACATGATGCAAATGGATGACGATGTGCGCGAAGCCATTCGCACCCATGGCATTCGAAACGCTTTGCTAACGTCGATTGCACCTACAGGCACGATTAGTCTTTATGCCGGCAATGTATCCAGCGGTATTGAGCCGGTGTTTGCCTATGCATATTCCCGCAAAGTGTTGCAGAAAGACGGTTCGCGGACCGAAGAAGAAGTCGTCGATTATGCCGTTCAGATGTGGCGCGACAAGTTTGGCGATAAGGCTTTGCCCAGCCATTTTGTAAACGCGCAAACTCTTTCACCGTCTTCGCATGTCAAAATGCAGGCAGCGGCGCAAAAATGGATCGATAGTTCGATTTCGAAAACGATCAATTGCCCGGAAGACATCGGTTTTTCCGAGTTCAAAGACGTTTACATGCAGGCGTGGGACACCGGCTGCAAAGGTTGCACAACCTATCGCCCGAACGACGTAACGGGTAGTGTCTTGACCGTTTCAGAAGAAAAAGCGGCACCGGAAGTGGTTGCCAAGACTGACGGCGAGCCAATGCAACCGCATGGCGACGTGATCTATATGTCTGAGCCTTTGGATCGCCCCCAGTCGCTTGAGGGTTCAACTTATAAATTGAAATGGCCGGATTCTGAGCACGCGATTTATCTGACGGTGAATGACATTATCGTTGGCGGGCGACGCCGCCCGTTTGAGGTGTTTATCAACTCCAAGAATATGGAGCATTACGCGTGGACGTTGGCGTTAACTCGGATGATATCGGCGGTTTTCCGTCGTGGGGGAGATGTCAGTTTTGTCGTGGAAGAACTGAAAGCTGTGTTTGATCCGCGCGGCGGTGCATGGGTTCAGGGCAAATACATCCCGTCGATTCTCGCAGCGATTGGCGGCGTGATCGAACGGCATATGGTGGCAATTGGATTCCTCGAAGGCGAGGGGCAGGGGTTGAAATCAGACCCTAAAGCCGAGGCGATGGTGGTCAACACTGACACAGCCCCGCGCGGTAAATCCTGCCCAAGCTGCGGACAGTTCGATTTGCGGATGGTTGAGGGCTGTATGACATGCGGAAGTTGTGGCCATAGCAAGTGCGGTTAACGGGCAGTTAACGGCTTTGCCGCAATGTTGCCGCATTTCGAGGCTACGGATTCTTGTCGAGGATTGTGATGATTAGGACTCACATTCATTAAAGATATCCACAACGTTGCTTTGGGACTCTTTGATCTGATCAGAGGGGATGTTAAACGACGTAAGAGACGTATTGAGGCGCAGTAATGAGGAAATTGTTTGCAATTCTTGTCGCAAGCAGTCTGGCTTTCGGGTCGGGCGCTGTTGCTCAGGGTTTCTCGACTTCTACGATTTTCGAAGAAAACAACTTTGAAGGCCCCGCTGGGCGGACGAAGATTGGCTATGGACGTCTTATCAATAATGACCTGATCGGTGAATTGCGTGATCGTTGGCAGACAGCGTCTTTCGCTTCTAGCCGCATTATGGGTTACGGTTGGAACGGCGAACTGCCAGCAGAAATTGGTTCTGTGTTGGAATATCGTTTCCAGACTAAAATCGTTGCACCGGGCGATGTTGAAAACCCTGTGCCAAACGATCGTTTGTATTCGACGTCGATATCATTGGGCGCGCACACGCATTTTGCGGTTGGACCGAGCGAGCTTAGCATGGGCGGTGATGTTGTTATCACGGGACCAATGACAGGCTTGTCGGACGTTCAGTATTTTGTGCATGAGCTGATAAATCGCGACGTGCCGTCTGCTTCGACCAAGGCTGACATGATCCCGAATGGCTTTCATCCTGGGTTAGTATTTGAATATGGTCGCCCGCTGGCACTAAACAGCACGACAGAAATTCGACCGTTTGCCGAATTGCGGACAGGTGACGAAACTTTGATCCGCTCGGGCATTGATCTTTACTTTGGTGGGCTGGTTGAAAACGATTTGCTAATTCGCGATCAAGTCACGGGTCAGCGATATCGGACAGCACGCGGTGATACGTTGTCGGGGTATGGTTTCTTTCTAGGTGGCGATTTCGCCGCTATGGGTAGCTCGATTTACCTGCCAGATCGCGGGCCGGATATGACGGATAATCGCACGCGATTGCGCGCTGGCGTCATGTGGCAGGGCGATCAAAATTCGGTTTATTATGGCATGACTTGGCTAAGTCCTGAGTTTGATACGCAGGAAGAGCCCCAATTTGTAGGGTCGATTCGCCTCAATCTCGAATTTTAAACCGTAAGGCGAATCAGGGGCTTCTCAGGATGAGAATCGTCTGGTAACCTACCGCTAATAATAAAAAAACTATAGGCAGGCATACAGGCATGGGAGCGACCTTTCGAGGAACGTTCGTCATCTCCTGGTCACAAACAGAAGTAGACGGTCTTAAGGCCGCAACACTTCAGGCGCTCACCACTGGATCAGTGTGGTCATGGCGCGGCGAGGCAGTACGTGTGGATGGACCGCACGGAGTGCTTAGTCTGAGTGGCGCTATCGGAGAGGCAGAAACCAGATCACGCGCAGCAAAGGCTGTGCGGCGGCTCGTTGGTGCGGCGGTCTCAGGGATGCCCGGACCGCTGGAAAATATCGACGCAGATTGGCACGAAGACGAAAGTTCGTTCATCGTGACTGACGGCAAGAAAACATACACTGTCACCCTTATCGAGCTTGGCGAAAGCGGCGTGCGGCTACTGATGTTCGTCGATGACATTCCACCGCGCGAAAAAGACCTTTGGATTGTGCACCACACAGTGTCGCAACGAGAGCTGACGCGGAATGTTGGCGATGCGGGTGGCGTGATTTGCTTCACGCCTGGAACGATCATCGACACGTTGGATGGCAGAATTCCGGTCGAACACCTGCAAGAGGGTGATCTCGTCCTTACGAAAGATAACGGCCCGCAGGAAGTTCAATGGATAGGCCGCCGTCGAATGACTGGCGCACGCCTGTTTGCAATGCCTCAGCTGCGTCCCATTCGGATAAAGCCTGAATCCTTGGGCATTTTACGACCGGATCAGGAATTATTGGTATCTCCAGAACATCGGATGCTGATCAAAGGACCATTGGCGCAGGCGTTGTTTAACACGCCTGAAGTATTGGTGCCGGCAAGTGAGCTGGTAAACGGTAAGGATGTCTTTATCGACCACGCGTTAAAGGAAGTGACCTATATTCACGTGCTGTTGCCCCACCACGAAGTTGTTTGGGCCAATAATGTCGAGACTGAAAGTTTCCATCCGGCAAGTGCGTCGCTGACAGCACTGGATGGCGCAGACCGTGAACGATTGCTGCATTGGATGCCTCAGATCGGGCAAGATCCGAACTATTACGGTGATTACGCCCGTCGCAATCTGACGACCGCAGAGGCTGCGATATTAGGGCACGAGGCCGCGTAGCAAGGGGCTTTGCCCCCGACCTACGGCCACCCCCGAGTATTTATGAAAAGATGAATTCAAGGGTTGTTGACTCTGGTGTTGGCGGCGCTATAAGCGCTGCTTCATTGGTGTTGGTGGACCCTGCAAGGGGAACCCTGTCATTCCGGCAAAATCCGGGAAGAGGACAACGCCCTTCGAAACCTTAAACGAAGGAGATCAGCAGATGACAAAAAGAACTGCTGCCAAACATAAAATTGACCGCCGGATGGGCGAAAACATCTGGGGCCGTCCAAAATCCCCAGTAAACCGTCGTGAATATGGCCCAGGCCAGCACGGTCAGCGCCGTAAAGGCAAATTGTCGGACTTTGGTCTACAGTTGCGTGCCAAGCAGAAGCTAAAAGGCTACTACGGCGACCTGACAGAGAAACAGTTCCGTCGCATCTTTGGTGAAGCTGAGCGTGTTCGTGGCGATACAGGTGAGAACCTGATTGGATTGCTTGAGCGTCGTTTGGATGCTGTTGTTTATCGCGCTAAATTCGTTGCAACCATGTTTGCTGCGCGTCAGTTCGTAAACCACGGCCATGTCACAGTTAACGGTCAGCGTGTGAACATCCCTTCATACCGCGTTAAAGAAGGTGACGTTGTTCAAGTTCGTGAGAAATCGCGCCAGATCGCTGTTCTTCTCGAAGCTGTTCAACTTCCAGAGCGTGACGTTCCTGATTATGTGGACGCGGATCATTCCAAGATGACGGCGACATTTGTGCGGACCCCTGGTTTGTCGGATGTTCCTTATCCAGTTGTAATGGAACCGAACCTCGTGATCGAATATTACGCTCAGAACTAAGTTTCCGAGCATATCGAAAAGAGGGGCTGTTCCGACCGGAGCGGCCCTTTTTCGTTGCGCAATTGCAACGGGGGCGGTCGTGGCTGCGGCCATTCGCGGAAAGCTAGGTTCATCGCTTTTCTAAGGTTTTCAGGGCCTGTATGAGGTGAGCGTGAGATTAAGAGGGTATCATGGTTAAAATCAAACCTCAGCCGGGCATCATGGATATCGCGCTTTATAAAAGCGGCGAAGCCAAAATTGCGGGTCTGTCCGAAGTTTTGAAGCTGTCTGCCAATGAAAACCCCTATGGTCCATCGGATATGGTCAAAGAGGCGTTTGCCCGGACTTCCGCGTCTTTGCATCGTTATCCTTCAACCGATCACGCTGGGCTACGCGCGGCGATTGCCGAGGCGCATGATTTAAACGCCGAACAGATTATTTGCGGTGTCGGGTCGGATGAAGTGTTGCAATTCATCACCCAAAGCTATGCGGGACCTGGAGACGAAGCGATTTACACCGAGCACGGGTTCTCGATGTATCCTATCCTCGCCAAGGCGGCGGGCGTGACGCCGGTTTGCGTTGCAGAAAAAGAGCGTCGCGTTGATGTGGACGCCGTTCTTGCGGCTATCACTGCTAAGACGCGGATCGTATTTATCACCAACCCCGGCAATCCGACTGGTACCGTTTTGA
>Ga0233426_10004770_pt1 | contig 10020 bp, 10 predicted proteins | sample SI_118_April2016_6_FD_179875 | JGI IMG/M metagenome (GOLD analysis project Ga0233426, IMG submission 179875) | Seawater microbial communities from Saanich Inlet, British Columbia, Canada - SI_118_April2016_10_MG | ecosystem: Environmental > Aquatic > Marine > Inlet | place: Canada: British... | reverse complement strand
TGATATCAATTATTTGCAACTATAAACACCTATTTTTAAGTCTATAAGTGAATTAGTGGTTAAACTTCCATGGTCAATGGTAATCCTGTTTTTTCTTATTTTGGGACTTGCTCAATTGTTCCCTATCCACCACGTGTGGGTAAAATTAAAAAAATCTGTAACCCTTGTTAAGCCTATCGATTGGTTCGATTTAATAATGCATGCTGCACCATGGATTTTACTTTTGATTAAAATGTTTTTAACTATGAAAGAAAATGCTGTTACAGATAACAGTTGAAGTTGTTCCTAGTCTTTAAATTGAAGTCAATAACCCAAATTTATAAGGACTTCTGCTGAATTTAGCTGTCAGTGACCCGGTTAGAATTACAACACTAATTAATATTAAGATTTTGAAATGAATTTTCATGTTCCGAAATCATTTCCAATTCTTTAACACTCCAGAACTGACGTTTCCATTTTAATTGAAAAGTTTCCTGCAGGCAGTCTAGAAACATCTGTTTTAATTTTTTTTGGGAAAGTCCTGGATAAACCCCCGCAGTTTCAAGTGAGTGCATTTCTCTACGCAGATCAACCTCTGCTGCATATGGAAATATTTGGATTATCTGGGGTATAGAATCTTTGAGAGGAATAGAACCATGCTGAAGAAACACTCTGCATGAAGATAAATTAAAACTGCGTAAATTTCTTACACGTTGTGCATTGCCAATAATTTTTCTACCTTCAACCAATATTTCATATATAGCAGGATCTGCAAAGCAGATATGTGAGTCAGATTTTTTCTTTTGACGGTCTATGGCTTTCAATATAGGATTAAGTCCCAACTTTTTAAAAAAGGCATAAAATCCTTTTGACAGATAGCGGTAGTTGTCCAATACACCTCCAGAAAAATGCTGATCCAGGACTCCACCAACAATGGAGTAAGTCAGGTCAAAACCATGTAAAACGGCTTTTCCTCCAGTTGAACGGCGGACAATTGGGATTTCAAGTCTCCTGCATACATCCAAATCAATTAGATCGTCCAATATTTCATTACGCCCCAGTGAAAGAGTAGTACATTCCCAGTCATAAATTCTAAATACCGGATTAGCACCCTGAGAATAATTTTCTAACAACACCTGGTCTGCCGCCATATTGAAACTGCCGGTACGAGGAATGTCCTCTATCAGACGCCAGATTCGCATTTTTAATTAACAAATAGTGTAATAACAAAATTAAAAGCAATAATAACAACCTTTTTTATCTGTGATTTTAACTATATAGTCTTAACAAAAAATCTTTCAACAGTTAGCTCTTTTGCTATTATATTTAAATCTGATCTGATATCTGAAAACTAAACCTTTGGCTATTAAAAACATACTTAAAACTGGAAAAAAGTCGGACTGTTTTAATTTTATTTCAGACAATATTTGATTATGATTTTGGATTTAAAATGCTTGAAAAATCTACTCCTCCTGTCATTTTTCCTATTTCCTGCCCAAGAGAGTTCTGCATATTTTGCTGGCTTTGTCTGAGTCCTTCATTGACTGCAGAAAGGATTAAATCCTGTAGAGTCTCAATGTCATCTGCATCTACAACTTCGGGATCAATTTCAATGCTTATTGCTTCCTGCTTTCCATTGAAAGTCATCTTCACCATCTCTCCACCAACAGAAACAGAAATAATCTGTTTTGCAAGTTCCTCCTGTTGCTGTTTCATAGTCTCAGAAAGTTCCTGAGCCTTTTTCATCATTTCATTCATATCAATCATAATTTTATCCCTTAGTTTAAAGTTTAATCTATTATAAATTATTGTGATTCAAATTATCTTTATGCATCAGACAATTCTATATTTGTAACTCTGCTGTTTGTAAACACAGAAAGAATATCTTTGACCTGCGGAAATGCTCTTGCATTCTTTCGCTTAAGTTCATTTTTCCTCTCTAAAAGTATTTGTTCATGTTCTACTATAGTTAGCTGAGATGCAGATATTGGAGTAATTTCACAACTAACGTGAACAGAATGGCCAGTCCAGTCAGAAGCAATTTTTTCCAGTAACTCTCTGTTATCTTCAGTCATCATAGATGCATAATTTCCGTTTTTGAAAGAAAGTATTAATTGTGATCCTGTCAAATTATGAGGGACCGCATTGCGAACAAAACTGGCCAGCTTTGAGGATATTTTTTGAACTTCTTCTGAAAAGTTGCACCATTCTTCCGAAGGTTCCATTGAACTTTCTTCAATGTTTTTATTGGCAGCAAGTTTTACAATTTCTTGATTTTGATTAATATTATTCTGAACTTCCGGTGACATTTCCTTATCTGCATTTTCAGTTTGTTCAGCTTTTACCTGGGACACTTCTGTTTCTGCAACATATGGATTTTCTTCATCAACATGAGAATAATTATCTTGATTTGTAACAGAATGCTGATTTTCAGTCATTTTTGGTTCAGAAGAACTTTCATTCAACTTGGCAAGTTCAGCAGTAGCTGACTCCGTCTTGTCTGACTTCAGAATGTTTTTAATTACAGTTGCGTCCGTTAATGGTTTATCGGCTTCGGACATTTTTAAAATTGAGTGCTGCTGATTTGCTCTTGAATTATCTTTTTCCAGCCCTGAGAGTTCCGCTGGACCTTCAATTACTGAATCTGTATTTGAGTTTCCGGCAGACTTACTTTTACGTATATTTTGTATTTCACTGATAATCTCCGGAAGGCCGACTAGAGGCTCAATGGATGAAATTTGTAGAATCGCCATTTCAAAACAAATCTTAGCATGTGCACTACGCTTCATCTGTTCTTCCAACTCCAACAGAATATTAAAAATCTGCTGTAACTCATCGGCACTGACAATTTTGCTTAAAGTAGAAAATGTTTCCAGATCATCAGCAGGAATATCTTGAAAAAGAGCTTGATTCATCCCAAGTGTCCTTACAAGTGAAATAGTTTTAATGGTTTGTAACAAATCAGATAAAACATCATTTACATCATGTCCATGTTCTTGAAGTTTCTGGAAATAACTTATTGCCTCACCATCTTTTTTTTCCAGAAGAGCCTTAATAAATGTAAACCTGGATTCATTGTCCAGTATCCCCAAAATCTGGGCTACTTTTTGATCAGTCGCAGATGTTCCCGTAAAACTTAGAATTTGATCAAGTGCAGTCAGTGCATCCCTCATTCCGCCTACTGAATTCCTACAGATCATTTCAATAGCCTTGCGTGACAACTCGAGATTTTCATTCTTGACAACTGTTTCAAGAAAATCCGCCATTTTTTTTATTGAAATTCTTAAAAAATCATAACGTTGACAACGCGAAATAATAGTCGGAGGAATTTTATGGTGATCGGTGGTTGCTAAAATAAATTTAACATACGGAGGTGGTTCTTCCAGTGTTTTAAGAAGCGCGTTAAAAGACTCGAGAGTAAGCATGTGCGCCTCATCAATGATATATATTTTGAAGCGGCATTTTGCCGGTACATAATTTACGTTTTCACGCAACTCACGAATATTTTCAATTCCACGGTTGGAGGCAGCATCTATCTCGAGAACATCTGCAGATGCGTTTTGATTGATTTCAGTACAGTTTTCACATCTATTGCACGGTTCCCCATTGTTGGGATTCAAGCAGTTGACAGCCTTTGTTAAAATTCTAGCTGCACTGGTTTTTCCAACTCCTCGTGATCCAGTAAATAAAAAGGCATGAGCAACTCTATCTGAAAGAACTGCATTGCGTAAAGTCTGGGCTGTAGTTTCTTGCCCAATCAGATCGTCAAAACGTGAAGGGCGTAACTTGCGTGCCAGAACGACATAAGACATGAGAGGAATTCCAATATTTACGAAGAGAGGCTGAGGAATGCGGCACATCTACGAAATCTTAGTGCTGCTTCCGCTAGGATCTGGCACGGTTCAAAATTTTCGATTGCGCACCCCCAGCCATAAGGAGTATTTATCTAAAGTTTTTAGGCTAAAATCAAGACATTGGATTTGAAATAGTGTCTTATTTATTAATTTTACCTTAAAATTACCTTAGAATTTCTTTCTAAGTAACTTTTGTCAGAAAATTGTAATTGATTTTCATAAATAATGCACCAATTTTAAACTTTTAATAATTTAATTTATATAGATCCCACTTCTTCACAAAGACAGTTAATACTGTTAAACTAATTACTCCAAATATTATAACCCCTTTTCATTAAATATTTTTATCTTTTAATTATACATGTCTAAATGGTTGGTTGTTTCAGATGTTGTTCAGTTGCTGCATGTTCCTGAAGCAACTATTTATCGTTGGATACGTCAGGGTGATATTCCTTGCAGAATTCGTCGCGGGAAATATTACTTTAATCAATCTACTCTAATTTCCTGGGCTGATTCAAAACACATACACCTAGAAGAACACAAAAGAAAATCCCGAAAGAGTAAAGAACATGTTTCTCAGTCACGCTTGATTGAAGCTCTCAAAACAGGAAATGTTTTTCATGCTGTTTCATCAAGTTCAATAGAATCACTTTTTCAGCAAGTTTCAGTACAAATGGATTTGCCTCAACCTATTGGAGACTCATTAGCCGAATTGCTTTTGCAAAGGGAACATCTTTCTTCAACCGGAATTGGTAACGGAATTGCGATTCCGCATTGTAAAACACCACTAGGTAAACAAATAAATAAATCCATGGTAGGTACATTTTTTTTAGAAAACTCATTGGATTTTATGGCATCGGACGGTTTACCCGTTTTTGTTGTATTTGTACTTTTGAGTGTTGATTCTTTTCACCATCTTCAACTTATTTCACAACTTGCACGTATTCTAAGTCAATCGGAGATTATTGACTTTCTCAACAATTCACCTTCATTAGATAATCTAGTTGAACAATTTCAAAAAACACTGGCAGAGAAAGCTTAACAAGTTCCTTTCGCGCAGTTTGGCTGGATCTGACACCGATCTACTTTCACGTTACCAGGCTGTTTCTGCCAGGGAAGCTGTGGTGATGATGACTGTAGCATTGGTAATCGGTCTTGGTTGCGGAGTTCTTGCAGTCGGACTTAACTGGAGTGTACATTCTCTAAGACTCTTCATAAGCGACTTAGACTTAGGTTGGCAAGCCATATTTTTTCCTGCTCTGGGAGCAGGAATTGCTGTATTTTTGGTGCGATCTCTAATGCATGACTCTGCAGGACATGGAGTGTCAGATGTAATAAAGGCCATAGCAATGGGATCAGAAGGTCTCAGGAGACGCATGATTTTCTCGCGATTCTTCGGAAGCTTTCTGACAGTAGGTAGTGGAGGTTCAACCGGTTTGGAAGGTCCAATAGTGAGTATTGGTGCCGCACTGGGTTCAACACTGGGGCGCTGGCTTAACATGAATGAACGTCACAAAAAACTGCTTGTTGGTTACGGAGCAGCAGGTGCAGTTGCAGGAATTTTCAATGCCCCACTTACAGGTCTTATTTTTTCATTAGAAATAATTATAGGAGAATGGACGTATTTAACTATTTTACCCACGATCATTGCAGCTGTTTCTGCAACAGAACTCAGTCGCTGGATAACTGGAAATAAGATTGCTTTCTTTCAGGAAATAGCTGGTTTTTCCCTCACCTCGTTACTTGCTTGCTTTGTACTTGGGGCTGTGACAGGAGTCATCTCCATATTGTTTACCCGAAGTTTATTGTTATGGGAAAAATTTTTTACAAAAGTCTCTCTTCATCATTGGATACGTGCCGCAATTGGTGGACTGTTTGTAGGAACATTAGGTTATTTTATGCCTGAAGTGCTGTCAGAAGGATACTCAGCTACTCAAGTCTTTCTGACTGATTCAATACGTCCAGAACTTGCTTTTGTTCTGCTTTTTGTACTGCTCAAATTTCTTGCCTGCGGGATGACTCTCGGTAGTGGCGGCATCGGAGGAGTTTTTGCGCCCAGCCTTGTGATTGGCAGTGGTGTGGGATTGGCTTTTGGAATGATCATGCATTCACTCCCACTGGACGGGGTTGCTGAAGATGCTGCTTTTGCTCTAGCAGGTATGGCAGGAATGGTTGCAGGTGTCATGCACGGACCACTGACGGGGATTTTCCTTGTTATGGAAGTTACTCGAGGTTATTCAATGATTTTGCCGCTGATGTTAACTGCAAGCAGTGCAATGGTTGTAAGTTCATTTTTCGAGATCGGTTCAGTCTATACCCAGGATTTGATTAAACAGGGTAGTTTGATCAAGCGTGGAACTGATCGTTACTTGCTGCATCATCTGAATATTGGAGATATTTTGGACAAGGATTTCATAACTATTCGTGAAGATCTGCTTTTGAGAAATTTTATTGAGGAATTCAAGAAGGCACGTCGAAACTATTTCCCTGTCCTGAATAATGAAAATAAATGTGTGGGAGTTGTTTTTCTTGATGACATCCGTCCTCATCTTTTTGACATAAGTCTTTATGATTTAGTGACAATGGGATCAGTAATGCGTAATCTGCCCTTAATCAGCCTAAATGAGCCCATCAGTGCCGCATTAGACAAGTTTGAAACCTCTAAAGCCTGGTCATTACCTGTAGTAGAAGGTGATCAATTTTTAGGTATGCTTTCTAAATCAACACTCTTCGACCATTATCGTCGTGAACTGCAAATTCAATCAATATAAAAATAATTTACTAAATCACTTGATATTTTTTCATTTTACCCTAACTTTACATCATCAAGTTTTTTTTAAAGAAGAATCCGATTGAAATTCAAGAGTTTTCAGATTTTAATCAACTAACCTTAAATACCATGAGTTATGAACAAATCAGAATTAATAGAAAATTTAGCGACTAAAACAGGATACAATCCAAAATTAACGGACAAAATGGTTCGTATCTTTTTTGATCGTATCAAAGCTGCACTAAGTGTCGGTGATAAAGTAGAAATCCGCGGATTTGGTTCTTTTACACTGAAAAAATATAAAGGATATATTGGAAGGAATCCTAAGACAGGAGAAACTGTGGAGGTAAAACCAAAACAACTTCCTGTGTTCAGGACAGGCAAAGATTTGCGCAGTCGAGTCAATCAGTAACAGTTTAGATATATCATGAATCTTCCGCAATAACTTTTGCTGGTTGATCCAGTAAGTCACTAAAGCGCGGAGGAGGCTCTATTAGCTTGGTTATTTTAACTGCATTTTTCCCTTTGTAAGCACCCTGAGTAGCCAAATATTTCAGCTTGTCTTGTACCATAACTTTAAGCGGTTTATTTTGATCCTGATTCAAGAGAATTCTATCACCCTCTTTCAAAGTTAAAAAACTCCGAAGAGACATGCGGGATTCCCCCAGGTCAACCTTTACACCGACTTTTGAATTAAGCAAATTTTCTTCAAGACGACTTACATTAACTGCATTGACTTCTTCATCATAGCTTGTTTTTCCTTCCTCAAGTTGCGTACGTACTGGGTCAAGCATTGAATAAGGCAGACAAAGGCTCATTGTGTAAGGGGCACGATTGATTTCTACATCGAAAGTAGTACTTGCCACAACCTCATCAGGAGGAACAATAGCTGTAAATTTTGAATTGACTTCCATGCGATCAAAATAAGGTTCCAGCGGAGTCAATCTATTCCAGGCTTTACCTAGATCTTCAAGAGCACTGTGGACGACTTTGGACAGCATTTTAATTTCGATACCGGTAATCTCACGTTTTGGAGGTGGATTTTCAAACCAGCCGTTTCCTCCGAAAAGCATATCAATCAGTATGTACACCAGATGATGTTCAAAAACAAACAGGCCGTGACCATGAAGCGGATTCATGCCAAAAACTGTCAGTGAAGCCGGAGTAGAGATGGCAGCAAGATAATCGCGAAAACTAACTAACTCCGTAGCACGTCTGGTCATAGTAACCGGACGTCTCACATGATGTGAAAAAGTTTGAGCATAAATTCTAGCAAAACGATCATAAACTGCTTCCAGTCCAGGCATACGACCGCGAATAATTGGAGCCTGAAAACCCAATTCATACGGCAAAACCACTGTTTTTTCGTCTTCTGCCGGATTCAGTCGTTTGTCTTGTTCAACTGAAATGCGTTTCAGAATCGCATTTAATTCTTTTTTCGACTCAGGCATAAATTTTTGGAGTAAAGTTGTGAAATTAGGTGTTCTGGTTTATCTTGAAAATAATGATGAACATGTTCTGATGATTCATCGTGAAAAAGAAGACGAACATAAGGGCCTCTGGTTAGCTCCAGGAGGGAAAGTTGAACCTAATGAAGCTCCTTTTGAAACTGCAGTCCGTGAAATGCTGGAAGAAACAGGACTTAAAATTGAAGATCCGGAACTAAAAGCAGTACTTTCTTTTCCTGATCAGGGCGACTCACCTTTTGGTGATGAGTGGCATGTCTTTGTTTTTTACTCAAACTGCTATACTGGTACTCTAACAAAAGATTGTCCGGAGGGTCAACTTGAATGGATTCCAAAAGACAAACTGACTGAACTTGCCTCATGGGAAGGCGACCGACTGTTTACACCCAAAATTATGGAACCTGGATGCTTTTCAGCTAAATTTCTTTATTCTGGTAAAACTTTACTGGATTACACTTTTTCAAAGTCTAAACTTAGATTGTAAATTCGAAATTTTTGAAACGCAAGGCAAGACAATATTTTTCCAAAATTAGTGATATGATCCGTAACTACTGTCTGATTTTAATTTTTGCTCTATTCATTGGAGGATGTCAAGTTCAGGTACGCTATCCTACAGAATTTCCTTCAAAAACTACTGTAACCCATGAAGAAAATTTTTGGTTTTGGGGTTTAGTAGGTGAAAAAAAATACGAAATTTATGACCTCTGTCCCCAGGGTAGAGTTTATGAAATACTCATTTACAACACATACATGCAAAGTACATACACAGTCCTTTCACTTGGAATCTACAGTCCACGTACTGTTCTCATTGTTTGTTCAATCAGAGGAGAATAGCCTGAAATCGGAACCAACCGGCTATTCAGGGGCTATTTGCAAAAGATAATTCCACATTTGTTGTGCCACAGGACCAACCTGACGACCTGTTTTTATAAGGAGATGAATGACAATTTGTTCTAGTTTCCCTGAATCAATGCGTCAAATTCAATGAGTTAATCCAAACCATTGACAGCCTTCATATAAAATCTTACCATTAATCTTTATATAATTTACTTTTATTTTTGATAAAACAAAAGTATATTTCTGGAAACACAATCCCTTAAAATCACTATGTTAAAGTATTAATGAAATCACACACACAAGTAGTTGTCATCGGAGGTGGGGTGGTGGGATGCAGCGTTTTATATCACTTGACCAAATTAGGCTGGAAAGACGTAGTTTTGTTGGAACGTTCAGAATTGACATCCGGCTCCACATGGCACGCCGCAGGCGGAATGCACACCATCAACGGTGATCCTAATGTTGCCAAACTGCAAAAATATACGATTGATCTGTATCAGGAAATTCAAGAAATATCCGGACAAGATATTGGGAAACATGAGACTGGCGGAATTATGTTGGCGGCTACAAAGGAACGCTTTGAATGGCTCAAAAGCATTCACGCGAGAGGGCGTTACCTCGGCTTGGAGACAGAAATCATCAGTCCCAAAGAAGCACAGAAAATTATGCCACTCATTAACCCGAAGCATTTTGTGGGAGCCTTACACGATTCAATTGAAGGCCACTTAGACCCTTACGGAACTACTTGGGCTTATGCCAAAGCCGCAAAAAAACAGGGTGGTGAAATTTATCAAAATGTACGAGTTACTGATCTTCAAATACATCCACAAGGCGGTTGGCGGGTTATTTATGAAAATGGAAATTCCGGAGAATCTGAAAGTCAGGGGCGGGTTGAGGAAATCCATGCCGAACATGTTGTTAATGCCGGGGGACTTTGGGCACGGGAAGTCGGGCGTATGGTTGGTTTGGAGTTGCCGGTTTTAGCTATGGAACACATGTATTTTTTGACTGAGGATATACCTGAAGTGATGGCCTTTAATCAGGAAAATGAACTTGAACTTCCGGCAGTAATCGATTTTGACGGCGAAATCTATTTGCGTCAGGAGCAACAAGG
>Ga0233426_10004767_pt1 | contig 10026 bp, 7 predicted proteins | sample SI_118_April2016_6_FD_179875 | JGI IMG/M metagenome (GOLD analysis project Ga0233426, IMG submission 179875) | Seawater microbial communities from Saanich Inlet, British Columbia, Canada - SI_118_April2016_10_MG | ecosystem: Environmental > Aquatic > Marine > Inlet | place: Canada: British... | reverse complement strand
TAAGTTTTGTTTTTTCAGTAACTAAATCTAATATAGCATCTTCAAAATAACTCGCATTAGCAAAATATAAATCCCCATCAACTCTTACTATACTCACACATTTACTGGTCTTGAGACCAAATAATTCATGGTCTCTATATTCACCATCTTTATACATTGAAACCTCTACTATTTTAGGTCTCATTGTTCTGTAAATATACAAAGCCAGAGAAAGTATTACTCATAATCAAATAGCTCTTTCAAGGTTTGGTGATAATAATAGTGTTCAAATAAAAGTGATAATAGCAATCACTGCATCATGTTTTTCTACTTTCCAAGCATCAATGATAGGTTGAATTTTTATTAAACTCATAACAGCAACTATTATAATAGCAGCGAGAGTTGCAAACGGAAGATGATATAATAGGGGAGTTAAATACAATAATGTTACTAATACTATTAAACCAGTAACTACAGAAGCAAATCATGTTGTTGCTCCATTTCTCATATTCACTGCCGTTTTAGAAAATGAACCTCACACACCATATCAACCAAACAAACTCGAAGATATATTCGCTAATCATTGTGATACTAATTCTTTATTTGGATGAATTTTTCTTTTTGTTTGATATCAAACAAATTTAGCAACAGATATTGTTTGAGTAAAAGCAATTAATCAAATAATCATTGCATACATCATTAGTTGTCCATAATCAGCTAATGTAAGTATTCAAGAAAAGTCATTAAAGAAAGGGAATATAAAACTCGGTAAATTATCAGGTATTGTTTTTATTATAATTCCTCAATAATTTTCTGAAAAACCTAATAAATAGGATAATGAAATTGAAAATATTAATAAGATTAAAACTCTAGGAACTCTTGGTGCGTAACGAGCTATTAGTAATAAAAATCAAATAGAAAATATTCATGTAATCAATGTTGGAATATGCACTCCTGAGATAATAGCTGTAAATAAATTTAATATATATTCAAAGAAATGTCATCATTTATCAACAGATACTCAAAACAATTTAGAGACTTGAGACATTATCGTTAAAATAGCAACTCAATTAGTAAATCCAGTAATAACAGGATGAGAAAGAAAATCTACAATGATTCACATACGTAGAAATCATAACAAAATATAAAATATACCTGTCATAAATGCTAATATAGATGCATAAATCATATATCATTCAATACTCGCACTCGCAATCGGAGCAAGTGCTGTAGCTGTCATAAGCGACACTATAGTAATCGGTCATGTAGACATTTGCGATGAAGAACCAAAAAGACCAGCAATAATAACTGGTATAAATGCAGTATAAAGACCTACTTGTATAGGAAGTCCTGCCAATCCAGCATATGCCATAGATTGTGGAACTAATACTAATGCAACAGTAATACCTGCAATAATATCTTTTTTTACTACCTGAGGATCTTTTAATTTATGTATCCATTGTAAAAAAGGTAAATACAAAGTGAGTACCTCAATAAATTTTCTATTTTCAGATTTTTTTCACATATTTTTTAGATATATTTATATATAAAGATATCATATCACAAACATACTAATAATAACAAATTATTACCTATTTTTGTCAATTAACTTTAACTATAAATTATTATTTAAGTGTTTAGAAAATAAAAAAAGAAGATGAATAATATATTCATCTTCTTTTTTTATAAAACTTCATAATTTGTTAAGTTATTATCAACAAATTCATATAACTTTGCAGGACGATTTGTAGATTTATCCAACTTTCATGTTTCTTTAATAATTCCAAGTTTCATTATTTTCTTCAAAAAATTTCTTTTATCTAGTTCTTTACACAGTATTGTTTCATAGACTGATTGTAATTGACTCAAACGAAAATTACTTGCAAGAATATCTTTTGCTATATTTGTATATTCTAATTTCCATTTCAAACGTTGATTAGCATAATGGATTATTTCTTCATGATCGTATCCAATTTTTGTTTCTTTATTTCAAATTTTTTTTGTATCTAGATCAGTATATTTTACGATTTCAACTTTTGTAAAATCTACTACTGATAGAAAATTATCTACTCAAACTAATGCATAATATGAAATAGATATAGTGTGACCACGTTTATCTCTGTTTAATTCTCAAAAAGTATATAATTGTTCTTTATAAACTCATGTGATTCATGTTTTTCTATCAAGAATATTATCAAAGTTTTCTTCTAATGAATATCCAGAACTAATAATTCAACCAGGAAGAGTAAACTCGTTATTTTCATTTTTTAGTAAAACTACACAAAGTTCTCAACGATAGAGTGTAAAAATAACGATATCTAATGTTGGTATTGGAATAGATAAATTTTGATTCCAAATATCTGTCTGATTATTTTGAGAAATTAATGTTTCTTTTGTCATGAATGTTTATTTGTAATAATTACACTTATTTTAAAATATTTTTATTTTCTGTCAAAACAATTTTGCTTTATTCTCTTTTATTTAGCTAGAAGTGATTCTATAGCTAATGGAGATTGATTATAAAGATACAATGCTAAACTAGCATAAATACCTTTTGATATATATATACCTGAAAGTTCTTTTTCTTTTAAAAAATTAAAAACTTCATGTTTTTCTACTTCTATCACATCAATTTCTTCACTAGCTCATAATTGTTGGCTTGATGCATTTCCAGAAATTTTTGTACTATATAAATGTGTTATTTCATCTGTTAATCAAGCACTATTAGGTGTAGAGAGTATATATTTTATAGAATCTACGCTATATCATATTTCTTCTTGTACTTCTTGTGTAAGTATTTCATCTTTTGTAGAGTTTTCCATATCACAAATTCCTGCGACTAATTCTAAAACTCTTTTTTGAACAGGCATTCTGTATTGTTCAACAAATACAAATGTATTATTATCAGTATGTTCCACAAGTGTAGCAACAGCTCATTCATTTTCACGACTTGCATATTCCCAAGATTTATTATCTCAATTTTTATCTTGATAGTTTACTGCTTTTTGTGATATAAACTTACCAGAATGAAGAGTTTCTTCTCAAGTTATTACTATTTTTTCCATAATTATTTTTATATTACATATAAGATATATTATTATTTTGAATATATTCTGAAATTTCTGCTGTAATTATTGCATTCACATTCTTCTTCACTGATAACATATTACGTACTACAGTTGAAGATATTTCTATTAAATCTGGTAAATCAGCCAGAAGATAATTATCAATATTTTCTAGAGTCAATTCATATCAGGGTCTAGATATAAACAATTTATTAAGCTTTTTTTCTATAAATTCATCATTATTTCCTGACCAATTTTTCATATTTTTTATTACATCTGATCAAAAAATATGATAGGGTGAAAATCATAACTTTTCTTTAAAATATTTATCTACCTCAATAGTACTCGTAAAATCTCAATTTTTTCCTTCTAAGAAATGTGTATCAATTTCTACATTAAGTCATTTTTTCAATAAACTTTCAATAAAAATATCAATTATTTTTTTTCTTTTTTCTTGAGAAATTCCATAATTTTTATCTAACCTATAACCATCAGGAGATAAAATAATTTTTTCTACTTGTTTTGAAGTTAATAAACCTGAAATAACTTTTTCATGTCAAAGAGTTGGTGGGTTAAAAGCACCTCCATAAACTGCTATTTTATTTTCCATATATTAATTATCTCAAGTAATAATTTTTTCTACTAATTTTTGAATAGAAACTACCTGCATATTGCTAATATTTTCAGCTCTATTTTCATTTTCTGGAATAGTATTTGTTACTATTAACTCATCTAAGTATTTGCATAAATTGATATGTGAATCATTTGGAAATACTCAATGAGTAGCAAAAGCTGATATTTTACGCGCTCATTTTTTTCTAAGAATTTTTGCTGTTTCAATGAGTGTTCCTCAACTTTGAATTAAATCATCAATAAGAATAACTTCTTTATTGTTAATATCTGATTCCTCTAGTGTGATTTCTCTTGTATTTCAAATTCTTTTTTTTGTACAATGTAATACTTCATACTCCTTAAATTCTTCTCAGAATCTCTTTTTTGCTCATTCATCAGGAAAAACAACTACTGTATCAAGAGATATTTTCTCTTTTATTAAACTCATAGCAGTATGTAATTCAACGTTTACATTATTACTATCAAAGAAAAAACGTTCTGATAAATTATGAATATCAAATATATGTAATGATGTTTTACCTGTTCTACCAGAAGGAATAGTTGAAAGAATATCTGCCAAGTATTTAGCAGTAGCTATTTCTCATTTTTTACTTATTTGTTCCATAGTTCATACAGGGAAAAAAGGGAGTATAACTCTTAACTTATCTGCATAATAATCTGTAATTCATCTTATAAGTGAATAATTTTGAAACAATTCTTCTCTTTTAGAAATATCAGCTAAATAGGTTACATCTGTATGTTCTATTTTTTGCTTTACATCTTCGATAAATAAATTTGGCCAACCATCAGCAAAAGTTTTATATTTATTAGTCACAGTTTGCATATTATTATTTCTAGATATATCATTTCACATTTGAAAAAATTGTGGATGAGAAAGAATTGTTTTCATAATTATTTTTTAATTTATTAAATTTCAAATACAGGAGGCATTTCCATTTTATGAGCATTTACTTCATGTCTTTGAGAATATATTTCCATAACTTTATTATCTCTTCCAGTGAAATTTTCTTTTCTTTTTCCGTTATCATATTCCACCATTGCCCATTCAAGTTCATCGTATGTTGCTCAAATTTGATCTTCATCAGTAGCTCAATCTGGATGTAATCCATCAGTAGGTCTTGCTCATAAAATACTTGGTATAATTCCTAAATATTTTGCTAAAGCATAGACTTCTGATTTGTATAAATTCCCAATTGGACTTAAATCAACAGCTCAATCACCAAATTTTGTAAAAAATCAAATTCCATAATCTTCAACCTTATTTCCCGTACCAACTACTAAATAGTTTTTTTCATTTCATTGTGCATATAGTGCATCAGCTCTTAAACGAGATCTTGTATTTACCTCAGCTAAATACCTTCCTTGTATATTTTCAGCATCTGGAAGAACTTTTTTGAATGCTTCAAAAACTTCTGTTAGATCTATACTATTTCTTTCAATGTTTTCAAAGTTTTCAGCTAACCAATCCATATGATCACTAGCTCTATTTACTTCGTCTTGTTTTTGATGAATAGGTAAATCCATTACTAATGTTTGAGCCCCACTTAATGCAGCTAAAGTAGAAACAACAGCACTATCAATTCAGCCTGAAACTCATAAAGTGAATCCCTTTTGTTTAGATGTTATTAAATATTCTTGTAACTGATTTACAATATTTTCTGCTACTTTTTCATAATTTAAATTCCTAGATTCCATTTTTAGAATATTTTGTATTTGAGTATTTACATCTCAATCTACTATATTTTTTTGTTCTCTTTTATCTTTAGCTTTTAAAGCCATATTGATGGTTTCCATTATTTACTTAATTAATTTATAATATATTTATACAAGAACTTCTTGTGATTTAACTCAGTTAGCTCAGAATATTTCTTTAAAAAATTGAACTCTATCAGAGTCTCATACAGCCTTTTCTGGATTATCACTAAGTTTCACACAACTTACCCATGTTCCATCTGGTCTTTGAACTCTTGCAGGTTTAATTACAACTGAGAATGAACCAAATGGTCCGTGTTCTTCTTTTCTAGGATAGATTCCTTTTGTGTTATTTGATAGATTAGTTCCTATTCAAAAACTTAAATTACCAACTGAATCATGATGAGTTTCTTGTATTTCAGATGCATTTCTTGAATTGAGTCAGTCACTAGGAATTCATGCCTTTTCTTGAGGATTTTGATTATTTTTTAATAACCAATCAACATATTCAGGAATTGCTTCCATAGGATCTTTTGAATCAAAACGAGTTCCATTATGATTTTTTATTATATCTTGAGGACAATTATCATAATAAAATGAAGTTCCATAAGTATCAGGTAAGATTATTCATAAACTAGGGAAGTGTTCTTGCCATTTTCTATCAATATCATACATTGTGTCTATAATTTTTTGAGGATTATCATATAGAGCAGTAGGAATCATACGTAGTTCATGTGCATTTGTTCCAATTGGTTTTGTTCCAGATAACCTAGATAAATGAATATTAGATGTTCATACACATTGGTTTGGAATTTCTTGTCTAAGTATATCGTATACTTTTTTTTGAAAAGGAGCACTTAAAGCTCTTCTTGATCCAAATTCTGAAAATCTTAAATCTGGAGATTTTTTAAATATTTCTATATCATTGTATAGCCTATCAAGGGTAGAGTTAATTATTTTAGAAACTTCAGGAGAACTTAAATTATCTTTTAGAATATAGTTTTTTAAATATAAACTATTAATAATTTTTAAACCAAATATTTCCCATAACATTGAATCAGCCCATGTTCCAGTGAATTCTAAATCATAATTTCAATCATTAGTTTTTTCTACTGTATAATCACAAAGTGGATTTGTTTGTAAAAATTCTAATGTAGAATTTTGTAAGGCTTTATCACCATTAGGAAGAGTATGATTTTCTAAAAAATTAAATTCTTCATCTGAAATACCAGGAAGTTTCTTTGTCATTTCTAATTGTTCTATTAGTTCTTCTTCTGGAATTATTTCTGCAGTTTTTACATCTTTACTTCTTACTGTCATTTTCCAGGCAACTACCAAATTCTTATATTCTGGATTTGAAAGTATAAAATCCAGCATCATTACTTTATACATATCAGTATCAAGCAATGTTTGAACTTCACAGTTATTATTAACTGATGGGAAAATATCAGATAGTTCGTAATTATTTTTCATAATTATTTTTATTTATTAATTAATGTATTTATTACACTTACTTAAAATTAAATAACTTTTGCACCTTTTTCTCTCATTTCTTTGATTGCTTCAAGGGTAGTAGATGGATCTACTCATGCACTAGCTTTTTTTATAAATTCCACTGGATATTTTTTTAATCAATCTAAGACTGTTGCAATATCACAATAATCAGTAGCAACTCATACCACTTTTAATGTTTGTGTTTTTGCTTCTTCTAATAATTTATATAAAGATTTATTTGTGTTTTCTTCAGATCATTCAAAAGCAGAGTAGGGATGTTTATCAATTTGATTTCACTTAATAACTTCTTTATCAATAAGACTTATATCTAAATCTTTAAAATAATTTGATCAATCAGTATCTTCTACACAATGATCTGGCCATAGTACCTGATCTCAATTTATTTGGATATATGCTTGTAATTCTTGAACTGTAAATTGTGCTGTAGGAGAGAGTCAGTTATTTTGGGCAGTCCAATTTTTTATTTCACTGTAGCTTATCATTGATTCTTTATTTATTCATGAAACAGTAACTGATTGTTTTCATATAAAATTTGAGGCAAATGATATATGTCATTGTGAATGAATTTCACGAGATGCTATAATAATTCCTCATTTAGCTTTTGTTTCATACATAATATTATTAATTTCTCATGAAATGTTCTCAGCTCAAGGAACATATAAACTTCATACGTTTGGATCTACAAAATCATTTTGATAATCCACTACAATTAATGCTTGATTATTCATAATAGTATAGTTAGAATATATTAATGTAATATTTACACTTACTATTATTTAAATAAAAAATGATTTCTCTGAATATTTTCAGTATTTATTATTTACTTCCAAAGTAAGTGTATTATTTACATTTACATATTATTTAAATAGTAATTATTGTCAAAAGAAAAAGTATTTAATATAAATGTTTATTTAATTTTTTATATAATATTTGTAGAGTAATGTATCAATAAAGGGAATAATTATTAAATATTGACATTAATGATATTTATTTTTAAAAATAAACTTGCAATTAATTATTAAGTTTATATAATCCCGTCGTAACAAAAAAATAAGAAGTTCCAAAAACTCAACTTAGCGTAATATTTTTGCAAAAATATATATTGAGTTTTACGGAGCCTAACTCGCGTAAATAAATATATAAAAATATTATCCTAATAATTTTGGAAGTTCTCTTTATGAAAAGAAGAACTTTTGCGTGTTCTTCTTTTTTTGTGGCTTATTTATATTTTCTCTTAGAAATATTCATATAACGCATTAGGTTTTCTTATATAGAAAATACTATTTTCTCCTATTAATATAATTGGAGAACCTGTACAGAGGAAGGGTTATCATATCCTCATATGAATTCAAAAGAGAATTAACCATACAAAAATGGAAAATATCGAAAAGGTAGAAGTAGAAGTAAAAAAAGTAGAAAATAAAATCACATTTGCTGATTTAGGGCTTTCTGAAAAAATGTTAACTGCAATTACAAAAAAAGGATACCAATATCCATCTCCAGTTCAAGCAGGAGTTATTCCTTTATTACTAAATGGTGATAAAGATATTATTGGTCAAGCTCAAACTGGTACAGGTAAAACTGCAGCTTTTGGGATTCCATTATTAGAAAGATTAGATAAAAACGATAAAAATACTCAAGCTCTTATTCTTGCACCAACAAGAGAATTAGCTATCCAAGTTGCTGAAGAAATTAAATCTTTTGCTGTTGATAATGTAAGTATTCAATTACTTTACGGTGGTCAAAATGTTAGAGATGAATTATCAGGTCTAAGAAGAGGTGCTCAAATTGTTGTTGGTACACCAGGGAGAGTTAAAGATCACTTAATTAAAAGAAGAACTCTAAAATTAGATAAAATGAATTACTTCATCCTTGATGAAGCTGATGAAATGTTAAATATTGGTTTTAAAGAAGAAATCGAAGAAATTATGGAACATACTCCAGAACAAAAGAAAGTTCTTCTTTTCTCTGCAACTATGCCTAGATCTATCTTAGATATTGTAAATAAATATATTAGTGACCATGATAAAGTTACTATTCAAAGAGAAGAAAAAACAAACAAAAACATTAAACAAATTTGTTATAAAGTAAATGAAAACGATAAATTTGAAGCTCTATGTAGAGTTATTGAAGTTGAATTTGATTTTTACGGTATTATTTTCTGTAGAACAAAAGCAGGTGTTGACGAAGTTGCATCTCAATTAATGAATAGAGGATATAAAGTAGAAGGTATTCATGGAGATATCGATCAATCAATGAGAGAAAAAACTCTTGCAAGATTCAAAAATAAATCTATTTCTATCTTAGTTGCTACTGATGTTGCAGCAAGAGGGATTGATGTAAACTGTTTAACTCACGTAGTTAACTATGCACTTCCAGATAATGCTGAAACTTATACACATAGAATTGGTAGAACTGGTAGAGCTGGTAACAAAGGGGAAGCAATTTCATTTGTATCAAGAAGAGACTCTAGAATGTTATCTTTCATCGAAAGATTAATTAAACAAAAATTAGAAGTTGGTAAATTACCAGATGTTGGACAAGTGATCGAATTCAAAAAGAAAAGATTAGTTACAAACACTCAAGAATTTATTGATGCAAAAGAAGGTGCAAAATACTTCGAACTTGCTAAACAATTATTAGAATTAGGTGAAGCTCATGAAGTTTTAGCTGCTCTTATTAAAGAAGGTTACGGGAATGAATTCTCAGAAACTCACTATAATATGATCAAAACTAATTCTGATTCTGCTAGATCTGCAGGTACTCCAGGGCAAACAAGATTATTTGTTGCTAAAGGGAAACTTGATAACCTTTCTCCAGGAACTCTTATCCAATTTATCGAAAGAGAAATGGGTACTAAAATGGGAGACGTTGGTCAAATAGAAGTATTAAGAGAATTCTCATTCATCAACGTTGCTGATGCTGATGCTGAATTAATTCTATCAACTTTTAAAGAAAAAAATTCTAGAAAACCATTAATCGTTGAAGCTAAATCTAAAGGAGGTGACTCTAGAGGAGGAGACAGAGGTGGTTACAGAGGTGGTTCTAGAGGAGGAGACAGAGGTGGTTACAGAGGTGGTTCAGATAGAGGTGGTTCTAGAGGAGGTTCAAGAGGACCAAGAAGAGAAGATAAACCATATAT
>Ga0233426_10004763_pt1 | contig 10033 bp, 7 predicted proteins | sample SI_118_April2016_6_FD_179875 | JGI IMG/M metagenome (GOLD analysis project Ga0233426, IMG submission 179875) | Seawater microbial communities from Saanich Inlet, British Columbia, Canada - SI_118_April2016_10_MG | ecosystem: Environmental > Aquatic > Marine > Inlet | place: Canada: British... | reverse complement strand
CATTGTCGGAAGACCAAACGTTGGTAAATCAAGTTTTTTCAATATGTATACAGGGCATAAAATGGCCATTGTAGCAGATGAAGCAGGTACAACAAGAGATATAGCTGAATTCGAATATAATGACAGAGATAACGGTCTGACTTATGTTTTAGCAGATTCAGGTTGATTAGATTTCTCATCAAACACTGATGAAATTTCAAAAGATATTGCAGAAAGAACAGAATTATCTATTGATAATAGTGATCTTTTAATTTGGCTTATCGAATACGATAGAACAACTGAATTAGATGATCAAGTATTAAAAGTACTGAGATCTAAAGGAATCAAAAACGTTATTATTGTTGCTAATAAAGCAGATAATGAAAATAAAGTAATGGAAGCTTATTCACTTGCTGGATATGCTGATGCATTAGATTTTTTCCCAGTTTCAGTTTCACATAATTCAGGTATTGTTGAAATCAGAAAATTTGTTGCAGATTTTTTGACTAAAAAAGGGTTAAACTATGAACATGAAGAAATTGATGATTCATTTGTTAAATTAGCACTTATTGGGAGGCCTAATGTTGGTAAATCTAGTCTTGTAAATTCAATTACCAGAGAAGATAGAGTTATGGTTCAAGATATGGATCATACAACTCGTGATAGTATTGATACAAAATTCGTTCATAAAGATCAAAACTTTGTTCTTATTGATACTGCATGAATGAGAAGACTTTCAAAAGTTGGTGTAAGAAATATTGAAGATTGGTCAGTAATGAGAACAACAAGAGCAATTTCTAGAGCTGATGTTATGGCAGTGGTAATTGATGGTGTTCAAGGTATTGTTCATCAAGATTTATCAATTATTTCAAATGTATTAGAAGAAAAAAAATGACTTGTAATAGTTATCAATAAGTGGGATCAAGTATTAGAAAAACCAGGTATCGATAAAGAAAAAATGATGCTTCGTTATACTGATTACTTAAAATCAAAAATAGAATTCTTACCTTGGGTAACAGTATTATTTACTTCAGCAACTGAAAGAAAAAGAGTTGATGAAATACTTGATGCAGCTATGGAAATCAAAACGGAACGTTATAAAAGAGTTAAAACAGGGATTTTTAATAACTTCCTTGAACAAGCTATTTATAAACATCCACCAACAGGGAATAAAAAATCACATAGTCCAAAGATTTACTACTGATCACAGGTTGATGTTAATCCACCAAAATTTGTATTAACTGTAAATAATCCAAATCATTTCCATTTCTCTTATAAAAGATATCTGGAAAATAAAATCAGAGACAATTTTGGTTTCCATGGTTCACCGATCGTTATTGAATATAATGGGAGAGGTAAAAATGTAGATGTAAAAAAATAAAATATAAAAAAACAAAACTTAGGTTTTGTTTTTTTGTTTGAAAAACTATCTATATAATTTATCAGTATATATATCATTAATTCATAATTTTAATATTCGATCTAAATCACTAACAGTATTGATTGTATGTGTGTAAGTAAAAATATTTAATTTTTTACTTAATCCATTTTCGACACGATGGATAGGCATAGTAATTGCATATAAGTTTTTTTTCATTTTTTTAGAATAAAAAACTACAGTAGAATCATTCTCTCAATATTTATATAAAGTCCATATAATTTTTTTATATCATAATTTTTCTACAAAACTATAATTTATAGGATCATATATTTGAGGGATAAATTGATTGCGATAGCTTGGATAATTATTTATGATATAATTTAATCATTTAAGATTATTACTCTTAATATCTGTAATTATATATTTGTTTGGATTATTATGTAACCAATTAATTAAACTATCTAAAGTACAATTTTTATATTTTGAATTTCAATTAACATAAGAGGTAAATTCTTCATATGAAGGGATATTTTTAATATTTTTTAAATTAAATGATTTTTTAAAAGATCATTCCCAATCATGAATACATACTAATTTTTCATCGGAAGTCCATGAAAAATCAATTTCAAATAAATTATATTTATTTTTATTGGTTTCTAGTGCATTAAGAGAATTTGTATAAGTTTCTCAATTATATAATCATCATGCATGAGCAATACGTCTAGAATTATTTTGCTTTATGGATTCTTTATATTTATTTATTTTATAATGTAATATTTTGGTAAGATAATTTATTTTAGTATTGTCTTTATAATCTAATTTATCTAATTTTTGAGTTAATTGAGTTAATTTAATTACTCTTGTCGAGAGTTTTTTGTTTTTTATTTCAAAATTATTAAAAAAAATAACAATCTGTTTTTTGTATTGAGTATCTATTCATTTGGCAGAAGTATGTCAAATATATGTAATGAAAATGAAAATAATGAAAATAATTCTTAATCACATTTATTTATAATTACTGATAAATTTCTTTTATTTGTTCGATACTAATAAGATGATCATTGTAAATATTTTTTATAATTTTTTTTCAGTTTTTCGTTGCATATAATATACAAAATTCTGAACTTTTATTATTATTGGATATTTTTGAGCAAGAATCAATATATAATGAATTTAAGTTAGAAGGAATATTCTGAAATAGACTAGTTGGACTATATTTATCATGCCATAGAATTTTTTTTATTTCTATATTATCATCAATATATATTAAAGATGGAAAATTAATAGATGTATCAAGTAATAAAATATTTTTATCTTTTATATTAATAGATAATCAATTTTTGATAGAAGGATATGACCAAAAAGATTCATATTTTTTTTTCCATTTTTTAAGTATCTCATTTGGAGTAGAATTTAAGTCAACTAATAAATTAACTCATAATCATAATCTATTGATTTGAAATCACATTTTAGCTAAAATAGTAGGTCAAATATCAAGGGTAGTCCCAGACTTATTAATAACTTTATGATTGTCTCTAGAGTCTAAGATTAGAAATAACATTTTTCTTTTAGATTCATTATCCTCTAGTGTATTGATAGAATTATTATGAGACATTGCAAAATGATCTGATGCAATTACAATAATAGTATTATCACTATTCGGACTTTTCTTTATTTTTTGAATAAAATTCTGTAGCAAAAAATCTGTACATTTATAAGAATTAAGAATACTGTCTGGATTATTATTATATAAATTATTTTTACATGATCTTGAGACTACTCATTTAGCACCATGAGTATCTAAATTAATCATAAATAATCAAAAAGGGTCATTTTTTTGAGAAAGTTCTAGATATTTTTTATATGCAATATCTAGTAGTGAATCATCATATAATCACCAATCATAAAAATAGGTTTTATTTTTTATCTTATCTATGAGTTTATCTTTTCATTGTACTGAATTAAATCAGTGGCTTTTATAAAAATTTCATTTTCATGCAAAATTTATATCAGATCATCAAATGTAATTCAAATTATATCAGGCTGTTTTAAGAATATCTCAGACACAATATGCTCAAGGCAGAAACGAACTCATTCCATGCATAGAATTACCACCTCATCATGAAGTAATCAAGGGAATACCACATTGGCTTCAAACCATTCCGGCTATAGTCCGAGATGTTCAAAAAGCTTGATCTATGTTATTAAAATACAAGGAATTATTTTTTAAGTTCTGAAGATTAGGCGTTAAATCAGGAAATATACTTTTATCTAAATATAGATTTTCAAAACTTTCTAAATATATAAAAATAATATTTTTATATTCTCAATTGTGAATAATATTTTTTGAGGTACTATATTTTTCTTCAAATGTCATTTGCTCAGATACTTTGTCTAGATTATAAGAGTACGAGTATATTTGAAATATATTTTTTGTAAAAGGATGAGATATAAATGCTATAATAAGTAATAAAATCGCAATTTTATTTTTTTTTGTATTCTTAAATAATCATTGATTAAATTTTTTATATATAAAAAAAGGAAAAAATATAGATAAGATTATTCATATAATTCCTATAGTTATAATAAAAATATCAGATTGAATTCCTGCTCATTGAATGCCATATATTAGATGATATATAAAAGATTCATCTATTCATGTTCACGTAAAGTAATCTGCTACAATATAGATTAATGAGATAATAGAAAAAATAAAAGTTGAAAATAAAAATATTATAAGATTTTTATAATTTTTATTGCAAAAATATAGAGCTGCAAAAATAAATATAAAAGAGAGTATTAACATGCTGATAATAGGGAATGTAAATAATAAAATAAATATACATTATTATACAATATAGTCAAAAATTTAATATTTTTTTTAATTTTGAAACGTCAGACCTGTATTATGTAATAATAGTATTTATAAATATATATATTTATTTGGAAAGGTTATGATTTTTCATAAAATAAGTAATAACTTACTCATTATAGTATACATTATGTGAAAAATTATATCAGTTTTATTTCTATCAATTCTAATAAGTTTATATATATTTAATGATGTAGAAAATATTAAGTATTTTTTTCAGTTAAAAGTTACAATATGCTCATTTATATTTGCATGCATATTTTATATTTTTTATGAATATACATCTCTCATAAAATTAATTTGAAACAAATATATCTCTCCTATAAACACTTTTATTGATAAATACGGTATTTATATTCTATTAATATCTTTTTTTGTATTATTGAATTATCTAACATTTTCAAAACATTTAAACTATCATAGTTCAGGATTTGATTTATGAATTTTTGATCAAGTGATATATAAATATTCTAATTGAATTTTTCCTGCATCATCATCAATTAGAGAAATTGCTAATATAGAATGAGATCATTTTCATCCGATATTATGAGCTTATGCATTATTTTATAAAGTACATGCATCACCATTAACATTACTTTTTTTACAAAATTTCTTTTTTGTATTAGGAGGATTATGAATATATAAAATATCAAAATTAAAGTTGAATATCCCAATTATTGGATTTTCTGTTGTATTTTTATATTTAATATTTAAGTGAAATATAAATGCTTTATTATTCGATTTTCACCCACTTGTAGTAGCAGTCTCATTATTTCCTTGGTTACTATATTACTCTATTCAAAAAAAATGGTTACCTTATTTTTTAATTTTAATTCCCATATTATTAAGTAAAGAAAATATGAGTATATATATACTATTTTTCTGAATTTATCAGTTCTTTATCCAAAAAGATAGAACGATTTGAATAGTTTCTTTTTTAATCTGATGAATATATTTTTATTTAGTTATGAATTATTTCTTACCAGCTATGTGATGATGAGGAAAATACTGGTCATACGATGCCATTTGAAGTAATCCTAAAGAATTATTAATCAATACTTTTCTTCATCCTGTGACATTTCTATCAGTTGTATTTTCTTCAGTTATTAAAGGAATTACTTATCTTCATCATTTAGGTTCTTGATTATATATAGCACTATTTACACCGGTAATGATATTTTTAATTCCATCTTATGCTCAAAAATTTTTATCTTCTAGAGAAGAATTTTGGACATTGAATTTCCATTACTCAATTGATATATATTGGATAATTGCAATTGGAATAATTTTTTGATTCGTATGGATAAAAAATAAATATCCACAAAAATATATAAGTATGTATATATTCGTATGAATATTTATATTTACTAATTCATTTATTGTTAATATTCATAGAACACCACTCTTATATAACAATTACACTCTCGAGAATAAACAAGTACTGGATAAGATAATTAATGAATTACCTAAAAATATTTCAATTTCAACTCAAAATAAAATTGTTCCTCATTTTTCACATAATGATAAAGTATATATTTTTCCTAATTTATGAGATGCAGAATTTATTTTATTAAATACAAAAATAAATAGTTGATGGCCTCTAAAAAAATGAGAAACACTACAATATTATATTGATAAATTACAAAGAAAAGAAAATTTTATAGATATAAAACTTCCTTTTATAAAAAAATCATTAGAATTTGATTCAAAGTATGAATTAATAAAAGAAAAAGAAGGAATATTTTTATTTAAAATTATTAAACAAAAATTATTAGATGATAAAATTAATAAAAAATAACAAAAAATTAATCAAATTTTTATTTGTATGAATTAGCTCTACTCTCGTAGATTTATGATTTTTATATTTCTTTGTTGAAGTACTAGAAATTAAGCTTTTTATCAGTATTGTTCTGTCATTTATCTTAGCTGTTATTAATGGATTTACTTGGAATAAAATATGGACTTTTTCTGATAAATCTATTCGTTATAAAAGACAGTTTACTAAGTTTCTATTTGTTTCAATAGGAGGGTTAATATTGACATTATCCTTTATGTTTATATTCCATGTAATATTTGGAATATATTATATATTAGCAAAATTGATAACTTCAGTTATCGTAGTTGTTTGGAATTTTTTATGAAATAAATATTGGACATTTAGCTTAAAAAATATTACAAATATAGAAAAACAAAACTTTCATATTAAATATTCAGTTATCATCCCTGCATATAACGAAAATGAAAGAATTTGAAACACTTTAAAACAAATCACAAAATATTTTCAAAAATGAAATACAACTTATGAAATCATTTTAGTTGATGATGGAAGTATAGATAGTACTGTTGAATTTGTTAGATCTCTTTGAATACACAATCTACTAATAGTTGAAAATAGGAAAAATAAGTGAAAGTGATACTCTGTGAAACAAGGGGTATTAGCCTCACAATGAAAATATATATTGTTTACAGATGCAGATAATTCAACACCAATAGAAGAGTTAGAAAATCTAAAAATGTATATAGAGGACTACCCAATAGTTATATGATCACGTTACTGTAATAACGCGAAAGTTCAAATAGAACAATCTTGATTTAGAAAAAAAATATGAAGAATTTGAAATAAAATTATACAATATTTCTTACTTGAATGAATTGCAGATACTCAATGTTGATTTAAATTATTTCAATACAATGTAGCAAAAAAAGTGTTTTGATTACAGAAAATTAATGGTTTTTGATTTGATATGGAAATATTATTAGCAGGTAAATCAATGTGATATGCAATCAAGGAAGTTCCAGTATCATGGTACAACTCAGAATTATCAAGAGTAAGACCAATAAGAGATTCATTAAAAACATTTTGTGAATTAATTTTTATAAAAATTAATTATTGGTTTGATTGATATAAATAAACATTCTCTTACCTTCTTCTTACTTAACTTTCATAAAATGATTTTTGTCACTATATGTTGATACGTTCGTATTAGTATATGAATCAAAAATATTATTTAAAAAAAAGGAAATGAAAAAACAAAAATTACACGATATAAACTTTGTACTTCGTATGGTAAAATTATATCTACAAAAAGACATGTCAGCAGATGTACAAGAAACATATCAAAGATTATTGAGTATTAAATCTCAAATATTAAACAATAGTTAAAATAATTTCAAGAACTATTGTTTTTTTATTAAATAAAAATTTTGTATTTTAATAAAAATATTTTTTTAATATTATTTGTGCCATTAGTAAAAATAGAAATTTTTATATAATATGTAACATAATTCATATTAGAATTTAACTTTTTTGTCACGTATTTGTATCTTATTCGTTTTAGTATTTGTGAATTAAACAAATTATTAAATAAACAAATTATTATGAAAAAAATTATAGCGTGAACATTAGTAGGATATGCATTATTTACTTCAGGAGCATTTGCAGCTGAATATGAAAAACCAATGTTGATTACTACTGCAATTGAAGTTATTTCTGAAAATCCAGTAAAAGAATTAATTAGATCTCATGAAATTATTATTAGAAATAATGTATTAAAATCAGATTATAAATATAATAATACTAACTATTATACAACTAAAATAACTGGTGATAATATTATTATTCCTGCTGATATTCAGGATAAAGCTAAAAAAGTTTACTTTCTCATAGAGGAAGGTCAAAATAGATTTTATCATATGGAAGACTCTATGTTAAAAGGTTCAGCTAATATTGAAGAAATAAAAAATGAATATAATTACAAAATAGTTGATTATAAATCAGAACAAAAAGAATATATCTTTAACAATAAAGATCTTGTAAAAGATTTTTGAGATGATAAATATAAAAATGTAACTATTACATTAATAGCTGAATTCAATGATGATGAGAAAATAGCATTATCAAATCAAATGTATGTAAGTATTTCTAATAAACAAAATGTATTAGAACAAGTATTGAATGAAAGTAATAAAGGGAAAGAGGCATATTATGGATATTATAATACAAATGATTTGGAAATATATCTAGAAAAAATTTCTGAAACGATGAAAAGATCAGATTATAAAAAAATGCTTTTAAAAGCTGATAAAAAAATTAATCTAGCTCAAACTAAGAATGAATCTAATTTAAAAAATATACTAAAATCTATCAAAACTGATACTGATTTTAATAAATACACTGATGAATATAAAACTTATTCAGAAACTAGAAATTTATTATGAAACCTAGGATCTGCAATAAAAAATCAAATACAAAATATTAGAGCATTTGATGCTATTGATGCAATACTAAAATAATAAAAAACGAGAATTAAATCTCGTTTTTTTGTTATTTTTTGTTATACTTGTTTAAATATTTTTTAAATTTACTCTATGAAACTACAATCAATCACACTAAACATGATGGTGAAAGACATAACTCAATCAGTTGAATATTACACTCAAATTTTAGGATTTGAATTATTCATGTGAGTAGATTTCGAAAAAGAGGCTGATATCTGAGAGTTACATGAATGAGTGGAATATGCTTTTGCTATATTGAAATCATGAGACTATGAACTGATGTTACAATCAGAGAAAAGTTTAGCAGAAGATTTACCATTTTTAAATAAATGATATTCAGAATCATCAGTTGCACTTTATTTAAAAATTGAAAACATAGAAGAGTATTTTAACTCAATCAAAGATAGAGTAGAAGTAGCAAAACAACTCGAAAACACCTGGTATGGAATGAAAGAGTTTTATGTAAAAGATATTAACGGATATATTTTAGGGTTTGCTGAAATGGGAGAATAATATATATTGACATAATATTTAATTTATGTAAAATAAATTCACTTAAAACAAATACCACATTTTTAAATAAAATGTGGAGGAGAGAAAAATGAAAAAAAGTATAGATCTAGATGCATTGGACTTAGTTGGATTATTAAAATATTCCCAAGAGCATACTGATATAAATGAAAAAAAATGTGCAAAGTCTAGTGCTAATTCTAGATTTTCTAAAGAATTGGATATTCTTATGATACTACAGTCACAAACTATGCATAATAGAAATATGAAAGTATTTACGCGAGAATTAGCTATGGAATTTTTATATGATATGCTAAGTATCCCGAAAATGAATGAATTAAAAAGTAAGTCTCGTAGTGATGATGAAAAATTATTACTTACAGACTTAATAGAAAAACAAAAGAGTATGACTTAACTTGTCAGAATTTTTGAATTTAAAAAGCGGCCCACAGGCCGTTTTTGTTTTGTCTTAACTTTTGATTCCGTATCATTTATTGAGTAAACGAATATTCCAGAATGTTAGAACTATTATGAAAATTATGAGTATTCAGATTGCAGTTAATAAACTGATATCTGTATATTCTGGTCAAATGAAGGCATATCTTAATCCATTTACCATATAGAGTATAGGATTGAATTGACTGACTGTTTGCCAGAAAGGTGATAGGAGAGTGAGTGGGTAGAATACTCAACCTAAATAGATAAGTGGAGTTATTATAAATGAAGGGATTACATTTATATCATCAAATGATTTTGCGAATATTCAGTTGAACAATCAAGCAAGTGAAAATACAGCTGATGTTAATATAATAAATACAAACATATAGAAATAACTATGAATATTTATTTCTGTCATGAATGATCAGGTAATAAATATGAGAAGTCATACAAGGATTCATCTGAGCATTCATCCAAAAATAAAACCGAGTAGTATTTTCCATGTTGCCATTGGAGATACAAATAGTTCTTCTATTGATTTTTGAAACTTTGCTCAAAAGAATGAACCCGAACTA
>Ga0233426_10004762_pt1 | contig 10034 bp, 11 predicted proteins | sample SI_118_April2016_6_FD_179875 | JGI IMG/M metagenome (GOLD analysis project Ga0233426, IMG submission 179875) | Seawater microbial communities from Saanich Inlet, British Columbia, Canada - SI_118_April2016_10_MG | ecosystem: Environmental > Aquatic > Marine > Inlet | place: Canada: British... | reverse complement strand
TAAACGCTTGAACTTGTATTATAATGCCAATTATGTAACATATCGTGGCAAAGGAAGCAAGTAAAAGACAGAGGATTTTGAGGTACGAAAATACTGGCTTTTACTTGCGTGGACTTTATTAAATTAATGTATATTTATGGACGTAAAGATGATGCAGAAAGGACGTTCTTATGAAAAAATTTTGGAAGATAACCGCTCAAAAATGGGCTATTGCTGAAAAAAACGCGTAAAGTTATATCCATTTGGACTCAAACACAAAGGGTACAATAATGTGGTTAGTTCCAATGGAAACAGCGTTGCACAGAAATATGGTTTTAACGGAAAAGAAATGCAAGACGAATTGGGTCTTGGATGGTATGATGTAAGTGCAAGAAATTACGACCCTGCTTTAGGGCGTTGGATGAACCTTGACCCTTTAGCAGAAAAAGGTAGAAGACACTCACCTTATAATTTTGCTTTTGATAACCCAATAAGATTTGTAGATTATGATGGAATGTGGCCAACTTGGGGCGATGTTTTAGATACTGTACAAACTGGATTAGATGTTGTTGGTATGATTCCAGCTGTTGGTAATATAGCAGATTTAGCAAACGCAGGAATATCAGCTGGTAGAGGAGACTATGCAGGTGCAGCTTTAAATTTAGCAGCTGCAGTTCCTGGTGCAGGTTTAGCTGTTGGTGCAGCTAAAATTGGTAAAAAAATATATAAAGCAGTAAAAACAAGTAAGGCAGCAAAAGCAACTTTAAAAACAGCTGACAAAGCAAAAGATGCAGTAAAAACTACTGATAAGTGGAATGGACCTGTTGATTACTCTGATATTGTTGACCATAAATCAGTTGGTCCTGGTAAAAAATATACTGCATCTCAAAAAAAGAAAATTTTAGCTAAAAATAAAGAAGCTAACGGAGGTGTATTAAGAAGTGATGCTGATGGTACAGTATTAGACCAAGCAGTGCAATCTAAAAAAGGTGTTAAAGCTAATATGAATCAAGCTGAAGTTGATCATATGACCGCAAAGGCTAAAGGAGGTTCAAATAGTAGTAGTAATGCTCAATTACTCTCGAAAAAACAAAATATAAAGAAAAGTGATAATTAAAATGGAACTAAACCAAGCTGTAATAACGACTAAATATATAATTAATGATGGCTTTACTATTACTGAAGTTATAAAAGATGAAGATGGAGACTTCCAATTTTTAGGTGGTCAAGTAATGACAGAAGAAGATGCTATTGTTGTATCATTAGAGCAAATTGTTAAGTTAGACAAATCTGTTAAGTGTCTATTAGAAATGGAATGTGAAACTATGGCTTACAGGAATTCCATAAATGACGAATGGGTATTAAGAAATTTAGAATAATATGAAAGAAGATTTGTTAGGTCGTTCTACTGTAAGTAGACGTAAAGCAGCAGTTAAATTAAGAGATATAACTATAGATAATTGTTGTGAATTATTAATTCAAGCGTTAGAAATAGAAGAAAAAAAGAATAATTTTTTAACAAAAGTAGAGCTTATTAAAACTTTAGGTATAAAGAGATGTATAAAGGCTGGGGATTATATTGAAACTCATTTTGTTGATAAATTAGAGGATTTTAATCTTCTAAAAATGGTTGCCGCAACAGCTTTAATAAGAATCAAAAGATTAAATATAAATGAGGTTGATATAGTTATTGATTTAATTAATAAAGAAGAGTATTCTTTAACCGAAGGAGCTCTTGAATCATTAGGTTATGATCAAATAGTTCCATCAATTGAACAGCAAAAAATCATATTAAAAAAATGTGCGTCTTTTGGAATAGATAGACCTAAAGGATATACAGATCCAAGATATGGTTTAGCGGCTGCTTGTGCAAATTGGGATGTTAAACTTGTAAAAGATTTTTTAAATAATTGTTTACTCTCTAATGATGTACCTTTGGTTTATGTTGCTAAAAATGCTTTAGAACGTAAATACGTAAAGTTAAGATAAGTTTTATGAAGTATTATATTGTATTGGTATTAATTTTTTTCGTGAGCTGCTCTAAAAAGGCAGAGAAGAAAGATATTATAGAAGAAGAAAAGATAGAGGAAGTTGTTATTTATAAAGAAAAAGTTTTGCCTTCTATTGTTTTAGAAAAAAGGCAGCTTTTAGGAGGTAAACTTTCTGTAGACTTACCAAAGGGATTTGATTTAATGAGTAAAGAAATGCTTGCATCTAAATATCCTGCAAACAATAGACCAACATTGGTTTATACAAATGAGAATGGTTCTGTAAATTTTGGTTTTAACCACACACAAAACAAGTTACCTAAAAATAGGTTAAAAGATTATCTACCTGCTTTTGTAAAACAATTTGGCGGTATTTACCCAAGTATAGAATGGTTTGATAAGAAAGTTAAGAAGTTAGATAATAGAGATTTTATAGTGTTAGAATTTATTACACCAGCAATAGATTCTAAAATATACAACTTAATGCATATTACTGTTTTAGATGGTAAAATGTTAATGTGTACATTTAACTGTACAGAATCTCAAAAAGCAGAATGGGAAACTAAAGCTAAAGAATCTTTAAATTCAATAGTAATAAAAGAATAATATTTTTTTTAAGAAAATACAAATTAAATAAACCACCTTTTAACGAGGTGGTTTTTATTTATAAGCTTGTTGCGTTTTATCGTCACGTAAACACATATCAATAAACTCAAAAATATATTTTTTCTTATCTTCCGAGAGATTAGAAATATCTTCAATACGCTGTAATACCTCTTTATCTTTTACTAAAACAGAAGTGTCTCCAGCAAGAAAATCAATAGAAACATTAAGAGCTTGTGCAAGATTTTTAGCAATATCAATAGATGGTGTACGCTCGTTACGTTCGTATCTTCCAATAATGGCAGAAGAAGTACCAATCATAGAAGCTAAATCTTCACGTTTGATATTTTTTTCTGTTCTAATGTTCTTTAATCTATTACCAAAAGTTATACTCATAATGTGTCAATAATTACCATTCTGTAAGTGATTAAGCAAAAATATACTAACAAACTGTAAAAAACAAATCCAAAAGTAGTGTTCATAAATAACAGATTGTTTACTTTTGTTACCAAAGTGTAATAAAAAATAGTTTTAAACAATGTTAGATACTACTAATCCAAACAGCTACGAATACAAAACCAAATATTTAGAACTTCATATTTTAGGAGGAATAAAGACCAATAAATTAGAAAGCTTAAGAATTACTTTATCTCTCCAAAAGCTAAAACACGACAATGTTTTACGTCATACACTCGATTTATATAACGATAATCAAGTAGAAAAGTTTGTTAGAAAAGTAGCAGAACGATTAGAAATAGGAACAAGTATCGTTAGAAGAACTTTACAAGAAGTAACCAAAGAATTAGAAAATTACAGGTTTTTACTCATACAACAATATGAAGAAGCGCATAAACCCTATTTTAAAGAACTATCTGTAACAGAAGAACGAGAAGCTATAAAGTATCTAAAACGTAAAGATTTATTAGCTAAAACAAACGAGCTTATAGGAAAATCCGGAGTTATTGGAGAACAAACAAATAGATTATTAATGTACTTGATATTTACAAGTAGAAAAACAAATAATCCGTTACACTGTATAAGTCTTGGAAGTTCAGGAGTTGGTAAAACACATTTACAATCTAAAGTATCAGAACTCATACCCGAAGAAGATAAAATAGAAATGACAGTCTTATCTGCAAATGCTTTTTATTACTTCAATCGCACAGAATTACAACACAAACTTATTTTAATAGAAGATTTAGACGGAGCAGAATCTGTACTCTATCCACTTCGAGAATTACAATCTAAAAAGAGAATTACAAAAACAGTCGTTCATAAAGATGCAAGAGGAAATACAAAAACCATCCATTTAACGGTTGAAGGTCCTGTAACTGTCGCAGGTTGTACAACACAAGAAAGTATTTACGAAGATAATAGTAATAGAAACTTCCTTTTATATATCGATGAAAGCCAGGAACAAGATATTAGAATAATGAATTATCAACGCTTAATAAGTGCAGGAAAAATAAACGAAGAACAAGAACATAAATCGAGAGAATTATTAAAAGATGTGCAACGAGTTTTAAAGCCAATCAGAGTTATAAATAGGTATGCAGAATATTTAGAATTACCACAATCTGTATTTAAACCAAGACGTACAAACAGTCATTATTTACAATTTATTGAAGCGATTACATTTTACAAACAATATCAACGAGAACAACACGTAAACGAAGAAACAGGCGAAGTATTTATAGAAACCACCATCGAAGATATAAAAGAAGCAAACGAGTTAATACAAGAAGTTTTATTACGTAAAAGTGATTTACTAAATGGAGCTTGTAGAAGCTTCTTTGAAATGCTAAAAGCGTATTTAAAAGCCAATAATCAAACCACATTTACAAACGCAGAAATCCGTAGAACATTACGTATCAATCCAAGCAATCAAAAACGCTATATGATACAACTACAGTTAGCAGAATTAATACAAAGAGCCAAAGGAGATAAACGCAAAGGATATCTATATAAAGTGGTGAATTATGAAGATTACGAAACTACAAATAAACAAATAGAAAGCTTACTAAATACAACATTACAAAGGTTAGAAGTTCAAAGTAGTTCATAATGGTTCAATCTATAAAATGGACTAATAGCAATACTGATAATCAGAAAGTTAAATAAGTAGTTCACTAAAACTTAAAAAAGGTCAAGGGATGAAAAAATTAAAGCTACAAAACGAAGTTTATAGAATGTTCGTAGCTAACTATAAAGAATGGTTAGATATACTTGGTTATGCAGAAAGCACCGTTTATTATTTACCCAATCATTTACAAGAGTTCTTCTATTATTTAGAGCAAAATCATATTAAAAACATCAATTATATTACAACTAAAATCATAAAAGAATACTACAATTATTTACAACAAAGAGTTAATGAAAGAAGAAATGGAGGTTTAAGTAAAAGCTATTTAAATAAGCATCAACAAGCTTTAAAAAAGTTTAAAGAATACTTACAGAATCATAATTATAAAGGCTTTAATCTACATCTAAAATCAGAGAGGAATCCAACAGAAGAAAAGATAAATATACTTACACAATCAGAAATTAAAGAACTGTTTAGTGCAACAAATCAAAGCCATCACTCACAGAGAATGCAATTACGAGATAAAGCAATGTTGGTTGTTTTATATAGTTGTGGATTACGAAGAAACGAAGCTGTTCATTTAGATACAAGCGATATTTTTTTTGATAAAGAAAGGATATTTGTTAGAAAAGGAAAGAATTATAAAGAACGATTTGTACCCATAAATAGAAAGAATGCAGAAATATTAGAAGATTATATATATGAAGCTCGACCACAATTTAAAGACGCAAATATCAATGATGCATTATTTATAAATCCACAAGGAACACGATTACTGGGAATGACTTTTGCTAACCGATTAAAAGTTATTGCAGCATCAACAAACAATAAAAATATCATTGATAAAAAGATAACACTACACACATTAAGACACTCAATAGCTACTCATTTACTACAACACGAAGTAAAGTTAGAAAGCATTAAAAACTTTTTAGGTCATAGTTCTTTAGAATCTACTCAAATCTATACACATCTTTTAAAATTAATAGAAAATGACAACATATAAAAGTTATTTACAGAAAGAAAATTATACTAAATCTACGATAGGAAGTTATATAAATGGCGCAGAAGTATTTATAAAATGGTGTAATAGAAATCATACAAATCCAGATCTAATTGATTATAAAACTATCCTAAAATTTATCAAGTATTTACAACGAAAAGGAACTACAAAAAAAACAGTAAAACATAAAATAGGAACGATAAAAATCTATTTTAAATATCTGTTATCAGAGAATTATAGAGTAGACAACCCAGTAGAAAACATTAATATAAAAGGTGTAAAAAGAATCATTAATTATAACCTATTAGAAGCTGACGAATTAGAAGATTTATATTACAGTTTTGAGACAGATAAATACCAAGAAGAATACCATAAATACACATTAAAGCGTAATAAAATTATTGTTGGTTTAATGGTTTATCAAGGCTTAAATACAAGAGAATTAATACATTTAGAATTAGAAGATTTACAACTTTATAAAGGTAAGATTTATATAAAAAGTGGTGTAAGAAGCAACTCAAGAACATTAGAATTAAAATCTTGGCAAGTCATAGAATTATTAGAATATGTAAAAGAAATTAGAGAAGAAATAAAAATGCGTAAAAAAGTGGGTGGAGAAAGATTATTTATACCAAACAATGCAAGATTAGGAAATACAATACAGTTTATTTTAAAAAAGTTAAAACGAATAAATCATAAAGTAACTAACTCAAATCAAATACGAGCTTCAGTAATTACAAATTGGTTAAAACAATATAATTTAAGGCAAGTTCAAGTTTTAGCAGGACATCGTTATATAAGTTCTACAGAAAGATATTTAGAAGATGATTTAGAAAGTTTACACGAAATAGTCAACAACTTCCATCCAATAAGTTAAAAGCTTCGCTTTGTTAAGAGCTCTCGCTCTTAACTCAAAATCTCGCAAGTAGAAAACCAATCAGAACGCAAAATCCCCCACAAAACAAAACCCAAATTTTTACGAAAAAGTAAAAAGTCTTTGTTTTTTGTTTTGTTCCGCTTGCCACCACTTCTATGGTTTTTAAGTCACATTTTTTGTAAGCCAACGCACAAATAGCACTTTATAAGTTGTTCGTTCCTCACAATTATAAAAAGCTATCTCCAACGCTCAAAGACAAAAAATCCGCCATAAAAACCATCCCAAGCTATGTTACATAATAGAAGTTATAAGTTCGCTTCGCACAATTTTTAGCGTTTAAATTTTTGAAAGAAAAAAAATCGTCTTTATAACTGCTATTATGTAAAATAGCCGACATCGCCCACGCTTTTTTCCAACGCTTCTGCCAGCGCACTACGTACTTTAATTATTTGCTACGCAACAAAACCAATATAAATAGTTACAAAACATCAATGTTTATAATGCTTTAGCTAATAATAGTAAAATCCGAATCTAATAATCGGTGTTTTTTTAAGGTTGAAATCCTCGTGCATAAATAATCAAAAAATTTATTTATGCACAAATCAATTTTATTATTATCAGTAATCCTGATAAACAGTTTACTACCAACCAATGTAGTTCTTAAATTAGTAGAACTTTACAATTACTATTCAGTATATAACCTGTGTGAGTATTTACGCTACAAGTTAAATAACTTGAAATTTTTAATCTCTAAATTTATCAACTAAATGAAAAACAAGGCATTTTATTTTTAGTAGAAAACCCACGCATCAGCAACCTCCTTTTCTACTAAAAATAAAACGTTAGCTTATTGAAGTGTGGTAAAAACATAACAAAAAAAATTATGTTTTTGCATATGAAAAATTGAACCTGTAAATTAGCAGAACAAGCTTCAGCTCGAAAGAGTTGGGGCTTTTTTTATTGGTTTTTTTCTGTCCTATTTTAAAATGGAAAGATGAAATACCTTGCAAACAAAGGAATTAAAACGATGTCCTTTTTTTTGAAGTAAAAAGACTTGACTTTTGTTCAAGTGTATGTTATGATTATAAAAAGTAAAAATAAATAATAGAAAATATGGGAACAGCAACAGCAATTTTATGTACGACCTTTTTGGTGGTTCTGGTGGTTTATTGGATTATGCCAATTAAAAAAATGAAAGCAGTAAATGGGGAATTGAAATCATTATTACAAATCCTCCCTATCAGTAAAATAATGGAGTTTTTTAAGGATTATAAGAAAAATGGAAAACCTCCTAATAATGAAACTCAAAAAACGTTTTAAAAGTTGACGATTTAGAGGCTGGAAAAGCAAGGAAAATCGACGACTTTTAAAATGACTTGTTCTTCGTCCAGTTTGCGAAAGCAAAGAATTAAAGTACGTAGTGCGTTGGCAGAAGTTGATGGCAAAAAGCGTCGGCAGAAAGGCGTGAAACGGAAGTATTTTACATAATTTACATTATAACTACGAGAGAAAAACCAATCAATATAAACGCTTGAACTTGTATTATAATGCCAATTATGTAACATATCGTGGCAAAGGAAACGGAAGAAATACAGAGACTTTTGAGGAACGATAAAACTGGATTTTTGGAGTGCGGAATTAATCATATTTAGTATATTTACAAAGGTTATGAAGTAAGGACGTTCTTAAAAAAAAATCTTTTTCTGCAAGCATAAGCGGTAAAAAATGGGCTGTTATTAAAAAAAACGCATAAACTTATATCCTTTTGGACTGAAACATAAGGGTTATAATTCTAACATAAGTGCTAATGGAAATAGTGCTGCGCAGAAATATAAGTTTGGAGGGAAAGAATACCAAGATGAATTAGGTATAGATTGGTACGACTTCCACGCTCGAAATTACGACCCTGCTTTGGGTAGATGGTTTAATATGGATAATCACGCTGAAAGTTACATGAGCTGGACACCTTATAACTTTGCATACAACAGTCCTTTAATCGTTGTTGATCCAGATGGACAAGATGGAATTTTTATAAATGAGAATGGAGAGGAAATAGGAAACGATGGTATAGATGATGGCAAAGTTTATGTTGTAAAAACTGATATTCAAAAAGTAGAAACTGGAGCGCCTATAGATGGCATAACCACAGAGCAAAAAGACGCTACTACTTCATTTATATCGGAAAATAGTGGAGATACATCAGCCTTTCAGGAAAATAGTATAGCTTATGATAATAGTGTAGAAATTGAAGGCGCTGAAAGCACAAGGCAAGATATGGTTGATGTAGTAAATCAAGATGATGGTACAGGAGGAAGGAAAGAATCAAACACAAAAGAATATGGAGGCACCATTGATACAAATGGAAATGTAACAGAGACAAAAGGAGGTACTTCTGGTAAAATTACCCAAAAGATAAGTAAAAATACCAAATCTGCATTCCATAGTCACAGAAGCGGTATTGTAAATAATTCTAAAGGAAAACCTACTCGTTCAGCAGAAGGGCCGTCATATAATGGAGGAAAATCGGGAGATATAAATAATAGTAGGTCAAGTAGAACTAACTATGCTTTTGACAGAAGAACAGGTAAAGTATATATTTATAATACTAATACTGGTGTTAAGGCTGTGATTCCTCAAAAGAATTTTGTTAAGCTTCCTAAAAAACAAAATTAGTTATGAAGAATTTAATATCAATATTAGTTTTAGTACTTAGTTTTAGTAATTGTAAATCTCAAAATATTAAACCTATTAACTCATTATTTATAGATAAGTTTATTGATGACAATAAAAACTCAAATCTCTTCCATAAAGATACGTTATATATTTATGGAAGAGGAGTTAACTACAAGTCATACAATATTTATGTAAAATTTTTAGAGTTTAATGATATTAAGAATAAGGTTGAAAATCAAGGGAATTTTAATTTAATAGAAATCTCTGAAGTGTTTGTAAAAAAGGATATTCTGATGATAGAATTTAGTTTTTTAATAGCTTTAAAAGATGAGAATGTAGACTTTGCTACATCACATGACACAAACCTTACTTATTGTATGAAGTTAAATAGTAACACTAAAGAATTTTCAGTTGTTGATTGTGAATTTAAGGAATAAGTCCTATTCCACCCCCCCGCTCTCCGCTCCCGCTAGTTTGTAACTAGTGGCAGTAAAAGCCTTTCTACCACAGGCAAGTATGAAGATAAGAAGCTAGAAAACCCCGCTCCCGCTAGTTTGTAACTAGTGGCGGTAAGAGTAAGAAAACAAATAATATAGAAAACCCCGCTGTTCCTAGTATGGCTACTCCGCTCCCGCTAGTTTGTAACTAGTGGCAGTAAAAGCCTTTCTATCCGATGGCGCGGATATGCTTCCATAACAGTCCTAGCGCGGAATTGTATTCCGTGCCGTTAAGAGCCTGTCAGAAGATTATGTGTTTAGTTCAGTAAGAAATTACACAAAATTAGATAATGAATTATAAGTTATTAAATTAGAAGTGTTTTATTAAACA
>Ga0233426_10004760_pt1 | contig 10037 bp, 7 predicted proteins | sample SI_118_April2016_6_FD_179875 | JGI IMG/M metagenome (GOLD analysis project Ga0233426, IMG submission 179875) | Seawater microbial communities from Saanich Inlet, British Columbia, Canada - SI_118_April2016_10_MG | ecosystem: Environmental > Aquatic > Marine > Inlet | place: Canada: British... | reverse complement strand
CCCCCCAGAATACTAAAGAAGGCATAAACAATATTATATATGCAAATGCTTTAGAATGTCCCGGATACAAAATATTAAGTAAACGATAAAACTTCCAAATACCGATATAGGAAAAAAGACTAGTTAAAAAGCTAGTAATTAAAAAGCTTGTAGACCCTAGAAGATATAGAGGGGCAGATAGCCTACAAATTAAAAAAGTGTTTTTATTAGCAAAGTAATGCCAAGGTGGAATTCCAGTTTTGGAATTAAAGCTACTAAGTGAATTTTCATAACTATTTGTATTAAATAAAACAGCAAATCCCTTTGAAAAATCTTGCATAATTAAATTTCCAAGAGCTCTTGCTCCTTTAAAATACGTAATAGTATCTCCCCCGACATAGTAAAATAAATAGATTGAAATAAATGCACTAACGCCAATTAGTTTAAACCAAATGCCTTTTACAAAATATTTGTATTCAGGATGTTGATTAATATTATTTGATTTTATTAATCTGGCTAGGCCGATAATAACAAATAAGTATAACGGAACTAATATTAAATCTTCAATAGAAACCACTTTCAGCTTTGTTTTTCAAAGTTCTTTGCGGGCTAATTTAAAGTATTTTTATTAATTGAGACAATTTTATATTGTAGATATTGATTATAAGTGGGTTTGTCAAGAATTTCAGGGCCACCAATAGGTTTTGATTTTTCTAATTGGGATTCACAATATATCAAACTATAAACTAATCTTAATTCATTCATGATGGTACTTTTCCCCTTTCAGTATCGTAAAAGCCCTATATAGCTGTTCTTTAAAAATTAGCCTTATCATCTGATGAGAAAATGTCATTTTAGAAAAACTTAGTTTCAGATCTGCCCTTTTATAAACCTCCTCACTAAATCCAAATGCTCCTCCGATAACAAAAACTAATCTTTTAGTGCTATCTAGTAGTTTTTGATTTAATAAATTAGAGAAATCAATTGAAGAAATACTCTTTCCTTTTTCATCTAAAAGAATTACCTGGTCCATAGAGTGCATGTTTTTTAATATCAATTTCCCCTCTTTAATTTTTAGATATTTATTTGATAATTTTCCACCATTTTTAATTTGGGGAATTAATAAGTCTTCAAATTTACAGTAATGCTTCAGCCTGTCTTCATAATTACTTTCCCCAGTTTTTAAATAAGAAGCATTTGTTTTTCCAACAACTATCAATTTAATTTTCATAATAATCTTGATTATTTTTAAAAAAACGATAAAAATCATTAAGAAGCACATTTTTTAGATAAAAATCATTTAAAAAGTATTAAAATTGTCTTATTTAATAAAATGAAGAGGTTAAATGCATTAGTAATTGGAGCCACAGGAGCTACAGGGAGAGAATTGGTAAATAAATTACTAATAGACGATGATTTTCAACAAGTCACTATTTTTGTTAGAACTGCTCCAAACATTAAACATGAAAAATTAAAAATTTATGAAATAGATTTTAAATATCTGGAAAAATACAAGGATAAAATAAAAGGAGATATATTGTTTTCTTCTTTAGGAACTACTAAAAAAGATGCTGGCGGAAAAGATCAGCAGTACGAAATTGACTACACTTATCAATATAAATTTGCCAAAATAGCAGCTGAAAATGGAGTAGGGCAATTGTGTTTAGTATCCTCTTTTGGCGCCAATGCAAAATCTTCTTTTTTCTATCCAAAAATCAAAGGGGCATTAGAAGAAGTGGTGAAAAAACTAGATTTCAAAAAAATTGACATTTTTCAACCGCCCATGTTAATTAGACAGCCAGACCTAATGAGAGAAGGAGAAAAAAGTGGAATTAAAATTCTAAATAGACTTAATAAAATAGGAATTCTAAAATCTCAAAAACCTTTGGCTGTAGAGGCACTAGCTGAGAAAATGTTGAAAATAGTAAAAACCCTATCTAAAGAGAAATCAACTACCTACCGTCCAAAAGACTTAACTAGTTAGGAAGCCTCATTTTCTGTTCTCATTCATAGACTGATAGAGAGCCCACTGATTTTTTGCTCTTACTAGGTTTTGATCTTTATAACTAGTTTTATAATAGCTATCTCCATTTAAATAATCGGTTAAAAATCTAACATTTTGCATAAACGTTATAGCCATCCCTCCAAAAAACAGATTTTCTATTTCTTCTTTTGCTAAGGCTACTTTTTTTGTAAACTCTTGTATTATGGTATTTATAATTTCCATATTGCAAACTACCTTATCAATTTCCTTAGATTCCTCCCCAAGAGGATTACTATAGGTTCTAATCATGTCTCCAATATCTGAAAGAACACAACCTGGCATAATAGTATCGAAATCGATTAATGCTAGTACTTCATCTGTTTTTTTATCAAATAAAAAGTTATTGATTTTGGTGTCGTAGTGAACTACTCTTTTGGGAAGGGAATTACAGACTTCGTCCCATTTATTTAAAATAGGTAATTTTTTTTCAACTTCACTTATTAAAGCATTAACTGTTAATAATCTTTCTTTTTCGCCATTTAAAAGAGCCTCTTCAAATTTTTTAATTATCAAGTCGCCGTGGTGAAAATTTGGCAGTGTAATAGAAAGACTTTCAGTATTAAAATCAGACAAATGGTGGTAAAATTCACCAAGACAATTAGCTGCACTTTTCACTTGACCCAAAGAGGAAACTCGATTATAAGACATACTATTCTTCACATAAGGCAGGAGTCTCCAAACCTCATTTTCTACTTTTAAGTATTGCCCTTTTATGGGTAGAGGAAACGAGTATGGATAATTTTTCTTTTTAAGCCTATTACCAACAGTTAGAATATTTTCTAATCCCTTTTCATAATTCGGAAAAATATTGGTATTGATAGCTTGAAGTATGTACGAGTTAGTTTTAGAATTTAGTACAAACGTTGAGTTTATTAACCCAGAGTCAACTTTTTTTAAGGTAACAATAGATTCTTTTAAGCCAAAGCCTAATAAGATACTTTGAGCAAATTTTAGCTCCACAAGCTCTTAGGATATACTCCGTTTTCAATATGCTTATTCAAAGTCTCGATTGCCATTTGTTTGTCTTCTTTATAGGTTACCCCAAACCAATTATCGTTAGTTGGAATAACTGCAATAGCTATTTCGCCAGCCTTAATTTTATCGGAAACAATGTTAGGAATATAATACTCTGCAGTAGGGCTATTGCTATTTTCTTTCATGAAACTATGAAGACCTTTCTCAATATCTTTAAAAATAGAAGGATGAAAACCCCAATAGTTCATAGAAACATAAGATTTTGGATCAACCTCTCTGCTAGGCTCGTCAGAACCAATATTATATTCTACTTTTTCTTCTTGTCTGGCTAATTTCTCTCTCTCATTAACCTCAATAAGGTTGCTCTTTGAATCTACCTCACACACTCCTCGATTTACAGTGCCATTTTCAGAAAGCGTGTTTTCTAGAATATATCCTAGCATTGACATATTAGAAGGAGAGCATTCATTAGCTAAAAAGTCAGCCATAATTTTAAAAGAATTGGCGCCATAATAGTCATCTGCATTAATTACTGCAAAAGGCTCCTTAATTACATCTTTGGCTACTAATACCGCATGTGAAGTGCCCCAGGGCTTGGTTCTTTCTACTAAGCTTAGTCCGTCAACCTTAAAATTAACGGGCTGATAAACGTACTCAATATCAATTCTATTATTAAAAGTATCAAAAATTTCTCTAAAAGCAGAGTCAAACTCCTCCCGAATTACAAAAACAATTTTTCCAAATCCAGCTTTAATTGCATCGTAAATAGAATATTCTATTATAGGTTCGTCATTTGGTCCTATTCCATCAATCTGTTTTAGACCACCATATCTGCTGCCCATACCAGCTGCTAAAATTAAGAGTGTTGGCTTCATATAAATATATTAAGCCATTAAATTATAATAAATATTCGGTGTTGATGAAGTTTGAGTGGTTAGAATTTAAAAGATCTTGAAGAATTTTATTATTGTATTCATTATCCTTGGAAGCGACAAAGGTTCTAATGGAGAAAGATCTTAGTGCATCAAACACACTTAAAGTACCAACCGCAGAGTTTTTTCTTCCTGTAAATGGATAAACATCTGGACCTCTTTGGCAAGAGCTATTTAAATTTACTCTACAAACCAAATTTGCTAAGGTGTCTATTAATGGACCTAACTGTTTCACATCTTGGCCAAATAAACTTACTTGCTGGCCATAATCGGAGCTGGCCATAGCATTTAAAGGTTGGTCAATATCTTTAAAAGAAACTATTGGGATAACAGGGCCAAACTGCTCCTCATGGAATAAATCCATATCCTCGTTTACTGGATACAATATTGCTGGGTAACAGTAGTTAGGAGACATTTCACCTCCTTTTTTATTCATTACTTTTGCTCCTTTGGAAGTGGCATCTTGAATTAAACCTTTTATATATTCTGGTTTTTGAACTTCAGGTAATGGAGTTAGAAAAGACCCTTCTTCCCATGGCAAACCAAATTTTAGCTCATCCACCGCTTTGGAGAACTTAGTAATAAAATCATCTACTACATCTTCATGCACGAACAACACTTTTAAAGCTGTACATCTTTGTCCATTGTAAGATAATGTTCCAGAAACACACTCTTTAATAGTAAGGTCCATGTCCGCATCTTTAAGAACTATACCTGGGTTTTTTGCTTCTAGCCCAAGGATTAATCTAAGCCTATTTTTGTTAGGATGTAAATCTTGTAATGCCACTGCTGAGGAACTATGCCCAATTAATGCAAGAACATCAATTTTCCCAGTTTTCATTATTGGAGAAGCAATTTTTCTTCCTCTTCCAAATAAAATATTTACTACCCCAGGAGGAAAAGCTTCTTTAAAAGCCTCTAGCAGAGGAGTTATTAGTAACACCCCTAATTTTGCAGGTTTAAAAATGGCAGTATTACCCATAATTAGTGCTGGAATTAATAAAGAAAAAGTTTCGTTAAGAGGATAGTTATATGGCCCTAAACAAAGGACAACCCCTAGCGGCCCTCTTCTTATATGGGCTCTAATATTTCCTTCGGTGTCAAATTTTGCACTTTTTCGGTCTAGCTTTTTGTATGCTTCAATAGTATCATAGATATACTCTACAGTTCTATCAAATTCTTTTGCTGCATCTGTTGTGTTTTTGCCAATCTCCCACATTAGAAGCTCTACAATTTCTTCTCTTTTAGTAGCCATTATTTTCACGAATGTTTCCATACAAGAAATTCTCTCTTTAACTTTCATCGTTGGCCATTTCCCTTGTCCTCTAGAAAATGCATTTACCGCTGCGTCCAAGGCTTTTATAGAAACATCTTCGTCTAAGTCTGGAACATTTCCAATTAAGGTTGGTCCTAATTCGCCTTGTTTATTTTTGGATAGATAAATATTTGAAAATACTTCTGCGCTTGGCCCTGTCCAATTGGTGATTTCCCCATCAATTAGATACTGCGTACATTGCACATTTGGAACATTTACATCATTTAAAGAATTCATAGTTAAATATTTTGTTTAACAAATAAACGAAAAATTTAAACAAAAACCATATTTATTTAGGTGTTTCAATCTTATTTCCTAATTTTTATTGGTTATTTTTATTTTTTATTTCAAAATTGTCCACTATGAAGAGCTTACCATTTTTTATATTTTTAATTTTTTCTTTTTTACAATTCAATAGCCAAAATCCAGGAGACACCACCATTATTGAAACCTTAGATTTTAACGACATCACTAAGCGAAAAGGGTGGTATATTTTTCCTGCTGACACCAACGAATACCACAAGGCTTTGATGTATTATACATTAAAATGCGATGCTGCTACTACACAAGATAATTATGCATGTGGAGAATGGGATTACACTACTTACACTAGACTTTACAATCATCAAAATGTAAATAGCCCCTATTATTATTACAGAAATTCCAATCCAGAAACCATACAATACAACGACCAGCCAAAGTATGATGTCCAACAAAATTTCTCCTATAATCTTTCTATAGATTCCACCATCTCCCAAAACAGTTTTACCATTGGCACTGGTTTGGAGAACACTGTAGAGCTTCTTAATACCACTCAAAAATCTGGTAAAACTCAATACTTAATTCTTGCCTCTGATCTTCAAAACCAAGGGTTGTTTGCAGGTGATATTTCAAGAATGTTAATTGATTTTCAAATCCAAGGCGAGAGTCTAAAAAAACTTACCATTAGAATGAAGCAAACAACACTCTTAGAGCTTACTGACTCTACTTTTGAAGTAGATAATTTTTCTACGGTTTACAACAATTCTATCAACCACCATCCATCAGGAACAACAACATATAATTTTCTACAACCTTTTGCTTGGAATGGTACAAGTAATATTGTTGTAGACTTTGTTTTCTCATCGAATTCTACCAACACCAATTATACAACTGCATCGGATAGTACAGGGTTAAATATAGGTCTTCTACAAGGTCACAATGGCCATCTAGATTTTAAAGACGATGACATTGTAGACATCCCCTCTTCAGTATTTGCAAATGTAGATAGCGCAGTTACCATTTCTTTTTGGTGTTTTGGGGATGAAAATTTAATGCCTTTTAATTCCTATATTTTTGAAGGAAGAGATGCTAATGGCTACCGAGTAATAAATTGTCATTTGCCTTGGAGCAACAGTAGAGTTTATTGGGATGCTGGAAATAATGGTGCGGGATCTTACGATAGAATACACGAATTAGCAAATATTAATGATTTTTCCCGCAAATGGAACCATTGGGCGTTTACCAAGGATATAAATAATGGAGAAATGAAAGCTTTTTTAAATGGAGAGCTTTTTATGAGCGGAACTTCCAAAACTAGATCTATGGCAGGAATAGTAAAGTTCAGAATAGGTGGAAACGCAGCAGCAAATTTTAACGGAGTTTACGATGGTAAAATAGATGAATTTAGAGTTTGGAACAAGGCATTGGACAATATTACTATTAAGTCATGGATGAATAAAACTATAGATAGTAGCCATCCTTTTTATTCCAATCTTCAGGCTGCTTATAATTTTGACGAAGAATCTGGATTTGTGGCTAATGATTACAGTGGAAATGCTAGAAATGGCACATTATTGGGGCTTCCAAAATGGGAACATGCAGATTTATCTTTGAGAGGATTTGACCTTTCCACTACTTCCAATCGACCAAAATTCACCTTCTATAAAGGAACTTACAATAGTCATTTAGATTCTGTACTTTTTTTGGACACCAATTATTATTCACCAGTTAGTATTATTGAAACACTTCCCTATGTGGATATGAATGTCACAGGAATTTCTAAAACTTTAGTGGATACAATTTATGGCTATGAAAGTGGTTGGGGTTATACTTATAATTCTAGTGGAAATAAAATTGACTCTTTAGATTTTGGAATAGATCATCAATTAACCAACCAATACAAACAAGATATTCATCAAATCCAAAACTATGTGACTCCTTATGGAATAGGATTAAGTTTAGGTCAATTTGGATTTAGATGGGTTTACGATGTTACAGATTATTTGCCGTTATTTAAAGACACTTTAGAAATTTCTGCAGGCAACCAGCAAGAACTAATTGATCTTAAATTTTTATTTATCCATGGGACACCTCCAAGAGATGTATTAGATTTTAAAACCATTTGGAGAGGAGATTATGGACATGCTAATATTGCCAACGATGTTTCTATGCCCGCAGTAGATGTTCCTTTGCTTTCGACAGCAAGTAATTTTAAAGCAAAGACAAGAACCACTGGGCATTGGTTTGGAGGATTTCAAAATTGTGCAGAATTTTGCCCTAAATACCACCATTTAAAAGTAAACGGCACCAAACAATTCGAGTGGCTAAACTGGAAAGAATGTTCTGACAATCCAGTAATGGCTCAAGGAGGAACATGGCTTTACGATAGGGCAGGGTGGTGTCCAGGAACTTTTGGAACCACTTACGATCATGAAATTACACCATTTATTTCTTCGGGAGATACTTCGGTGAATATTGATTATGGGATGGAAGTTACTAGCGGAGGAATGGAAGGAAATTATAGAACAACCGTACAGCTGGTTTCTTATGGAGATTATAATTTTCAAAACGATGCTGGGATAACTGACGTGTTAGCTCCTAACGACTGGGAATTCCACACTAGAATTAATCCTATATGTGACCAACCTCGAATTTTATTAAAAAATACTGGGGAGCAAGACTTACTCTCAGCCCAAATTGATTATTGGATTTGTGGTGGCCCACACGAAACTTTTTCTTGGAGTGGTCAACTAGAATTTGACCAAGAAATAGAAATCGAATTACCAATTTCTAGTCAATCATTTTGGGACTACGCACAGTTTTGTAAGGATTTTCATGTTGAAATTATGCAAGTAAATGGTACTGCAGACGAATACCTAGAAAACAACCATTACCATACTACTTTTGATGTTCCTCCAGTCTATCCAGAAGGAATAGTGCTTTGGACTAGAACCAATTTAGCAGCCAACGAAACCAAGCTCTACATCCGAGATGTGGATGGAAATATTGTTTTTTCAAAGATCAATTTTCAAAGCAATACCTTACATAAAGATACTGTCATCTTACCCACTGGCTGTTACCAGCTTGAATTGGACGATACAGGAGAAGACGGTCTAGACTTTTTTGCCAATAACGATGGCTCAGGCTTTTTTCAAATAAGAAAAACAACAGGAGCGCCACTAGCTGGTTTTGAATCTGATTTTGGAAAAAATATTATCCATTATTTTACAGTAGGCTATGGTCTTTCCATTGAAGAAAATACCAGTATGTTTGATTTTAAATGTTATCCAAATCCTGCCCACAATGAGCTAAATATTCAGACTAATGGCTTTGTAGACGATGTCCACTTTGAAATATTAGATGGTTTTGGTAAACTAGTTTATCAAGAAAAACTAAATCTATCTAAACTCAATAACAAAAATTCAATAGATATTTCTAAGCTAAGTAATGGGGTTTATTTTATTAAAGTTTTTGATTCCTTCCACACGAAAACACAGCGATTTATCCACCAATAAAAAATCCTTTTATTAAGTTTTAAATAATTGATTTTCATATACATATGATTTTATTGTCCTCTTTTATATTTTTTTATTACTAAATATTTTAACATCCTGTTAGGGTTATTTTGTTTAAATTCCACCTATGAAATTAACCCATTTAGTATATGTTTTTTTATTTTTTGTTTTAGCCTCCTGTTCCAATACCGCTATTGTTTCTCACCATTGGGCAAAATATGTAAATTCTAATTCTGAAATCACCAATCTCAGTACATCCTTGAATAACAAACCAGTTGGTCAACTTATTAGATTAATTGAATTAGAAGAAAACGCTCCAAATAAAGATAGTATTGTAATTGTAACTAAAACAGGAAAAACTTATAAAGGAATTGTTTCTAAATCTGATTATGATGGTTATTTTATAAAGATAGAGAACAACAGAGAAATATATATTAGCAATACTGAGATTAAATCCATCCAATTTATTAAAAATCCTACGGTCACAAATACCCAATCTTTAAAAATTGACCCAAGCTCTGATACAGCTATTATAAAAACCACAATTTCACCAGAAAAAGTAGCTGAGCCCACCAACAATAATTCTTTAGAAAATGATGTTTGGGACAATACCAATTCTGAGTTTGAAATTTCTAATTCAGACACTTCTCAAACTGACTTACAATCTGAAGAATCATCAATGGAAAAAGTTCAAGAACCCTTAAGTATACTAAGCTTTATATTTACTTTATTGGGGTTTATAACTGGAATAGGATTCCTATTAGGAATGATTTTTGGAGCAATAAGTTTATCAAAGATTAAAAAAAATCCAGAAAAATTTAAAGGCAAGGGAATAGCTAAGTTTAGTTTTATTTTAAGCACAGCTGTGGTCGCTGCAGTTTTGTTTCTTTTTTTACTTATTGTAGCAATTCTTTTATAAATTTATTGCAATCCATTCTCCAACTTCATTAGTTTTATAAAACGCTTCTTTGTTACTAGCCAAATCTTTAGTGACAATTTTTGACTTTAGAGAATCG
>Ga0233426_10004758_pt1 | contig 10040 bp, 6 predicted proteins | sample SI_118_April2016_6_FD_179875 | JGI IMG/M metagenome (GOLD analysis project Ga0233426, IMG submission 179875) | Seawater microbial communities from Saanich Inlet, British Columbia, Canada - SI_118_April2016_10_MG | ecosystem: Environmental > Aquatic > Marine > Inlet | place: Canada: British... | reverse complement strand
CTGCAAACCACTTATAATATTCAACAAAATTTCCTGAATTATTTGTAGCATCAAAAATTGGGGAAGTTAGTATTGTATTTCCATCATCAACATCATCATCACCAGCTGAACCACCACCATTACCAGTAACATAGGCAAAGTCTGTACAGTCACTATTTACATCTTCTTCAGGGTTAAACTCATCTCCTTGGTAGTTTGTTCCTTGTGGCTCTCCTCTCTCCCAAATCCCTGCAGAAGCATTTCCGTTTACAGTCCAACCAAAATCAAAAGTAAAATCATCATAATAACCATCTTGCAGAGTAATAGTGTTTATTGTTGATGTAGCAATATATTCATTCCCACAAGAAGTTATGTACCCCCATTTTCCTACAATAACTTCATAATTTCCTTCATAAATATTGTTAATGTTGTAGTTTCCATTTGTATCTGTTGTTTCATTAAATGTAAATTCAGAATTAAAGATAACAACTTGTGCGTTTGCAATTCCATTTCCTGCAACATCTACTACCATTCCTCCAGTATTAAAAGCAATTGCAGGTAATAAAGCAGCATCTAATATAGTTACTGCTCCATTTGTTAAAGTTACTGATAGTGTATCAGTTAAATATCCTGGTTTTGAAAAGACCACATCATAAGTTGCTGCAGTAGCAGTACCACTTATATATTTACCTAATAAATTAGAAGAAGAATTATTTGGCAGTACAGTATTTAAGATGTTAACACTAGCGCCACTTAAATTATTTCCATTAGAGGCATCCGTTACATTCCCTTCTAAATAACAGGCTTGCGTAAACCCTCTTTCATAAATCATTAATTTTGCAGATTGGTTAGCACTGCTATTTATCTCAGAGGAAATAATAATACCTGAAGGAAAAAATGGATAAGTACCCCAACAACCATCAAAACCATCCCCACTTCCTGAATAAGAATCATAATATGCTACTTGAATCATATTATTTGGGTGTGTAATATCATGAACAGTAGTACCATCACGATAGTATGAAGTAATTAAAAAATTACCATCAACATGGGCATTGTGTGGTATTGATAAACTTCCAGGATTTGATTGTATTCTATCAACCTCTTGAATATTTGAACAGTCCGTAATATCATAAGCTGCTAAATAAGCATCTGATTTTTCATCAGTAGTAAATACAAAGTCTCCATCATCACTAATCCAAGCATTGTGTGTAAATGCATTTGGTGTGCTATGCGTTCCTAAATTAAATGGGTTACTCTTATTACTTACATCAACAACAAATAATTCTCCTGCATAAATACAACCTGCATACATAGTATCCCCTCTTACCATTCCATCATGAATATAGTGGTCATCCCATTCTCCTAAATAGTGCGGAGCAGTTGCATTAGCTGCTACATCCAAAAAGATGGCACCATCTGAAGGACTACCTCCATTAGCTGATGAAGCACCAAAAATATAGCAAATCCCATTTTCATCAATATATAAATTATGAGCTGCTGTAAACTCTACTGAATTACCAGTTGTAGGGTGGGTAAAATTACTCACATGCCAATATGTATTACCGCTCATATCTGTTAAATCAACAATTAATAAGCCTGCATCAGCCTCAGTAGTTACATAAGCATAATCACCCCAAGTTTTTACATCTCTCCAAGTAGAGTTTATATCAGATATATAGAACATCTCAACTGGATTCGTAGGATTAGATACATTTACACATGAGAATCCATCATTTAATCCTACTAAAGCATATTCTCCTCCATCAACTGGATCAACCCAACCCCAAATATCACTCCCTTCTGTAGTGGACCATTCATAACTACCAATTAATCCTAAATTTAAAGAACTTTGTGCCAATAATAAATAAGGCAACATTAATAATACTAATAGAATCTTCTTCATTTCTTATTTTTTTGCAAAGATATAAGAAATGCCTACTGAATTCAAATAGGCATTTTAATTTCTTATGTGCTCAGTTAAAGTTCTAAGGTTATTTGCCCTGCAGTATTCCCTTCATCTTCATCATCATTTTTAGAGGGAATATCATTAGTTATATTCAATTCAATTTCTGTGCTTACTTCTACCACCTCTCCCTTTAATATTTCTGTATTTTTTTCCTCAATAATCTCAGATTCAGATTCAATTATTTCAATAGGTTCAGCATAAGGTAAAGCATCAAGTAAATTAATTTCTTTTACCTTTTTAGAGGTCAACTTATTTCCTAAAGCTTTTTCTCCTTTTACAGAAATAAATTCTTCTAAGTTTATCACTTCTGTCTGTCTGTCTTTTCCTTTTTCTTTTACAAAAACAAGTTCTACTTGAGGCCTCCAATCAGAAATGACTACTTCTAAAATACTATCTTCATTATCTGTGATAAAACTAAACTTAGTCATTGAGTTTTCTACAAGGAACCTTTTAACATAATACGCTTTTTTATTTCCATCAAAATAGATAGCAGTAATAGGTTTTTTAGGGTTATTCTGCTCAATTAAAATCATATCCTCATCAAAATGATTACTAATATCAAATGACTTTAACTCCAACTCACCACTTTGCTTTATGGTAAGTATTTTATCTTCAGCTTTAAAAGCACCTAATAGCTCTCCTCTAGCCTCAACATTTAATCTTTGTACATTATCATCAAACCATATTTTACGAGCGGATAAGGTTGATACTCCTGCTGATTTAAGTTCTACCTTTCTTACGGGATTTTTAGTAAGAATATTACCTCCTGCACCTTTCCCTTTTATGGATAATTCCGAAAAATCAATATCAATTTTTAAGGTTTTTAGCTTTGCTAATTTTTTAAGATGCACTGTTACTGTTTCAGCTTCTCCATTGGGGTTTGCTGTAAAATACAACACCTTACTCCCTTTATCTGATTTTGTTAAGCTATATTCTTTACTTCTAGTTATTGAGGTTACAGGAAATCTTTTCATCATTGTGTTTCCTGATTTCCCGTCTTTATAAATCATGTTGTAGATAGTCCTTTCATCCTTCTTTTTAAAGACTGCACAATGAATAATATCTTTCCCTACAAAAACCTTACTATCAACTTTTACAACCTGCATTACACCATTCTTACGGAAAATAATAATATCATCAATATCTGAACAATCGCACACAAACTCATCCTTTCGCATGGCTGTACCTATAAACCCTTCTTCTTTATTGATATATAGTTTTTTATTAGCAACTACTACTTTAGTAGCATCAATACTTTCAAAAGTTTTTATCTCGGTTTTACGCTCTTTCCGTACACCATATTTCTTTTTCAGATTTTTGAAATAAGCAATTGCATAATCAGTTAAGTTTGCCAGATATCCCTTTAATTCCTCAATCTTAGCTTCTAACTTTAAAAGTTCTTCAGTAGCTTTATTAAGGTCAAATTTAGTAATTTTTTTAATCTTTATTTCTGTAAGTTTTTCTACATCTTCATCTGTTACAGTTCTTAATAAATGTTTTGTGTGAGGCTTTAATTCTAAGTGGATAACTGAAATAATTTCTTCCCAATTATCTAGCTCTTCAATTTTATGATAAATCCTGTTTTCAATGAAAATTCGCTCTAATGATGAAATGTGCCATTTTTCTTGCAATTCATTTAGGTTAACCTCTAGCTCTTTTCTTAATAAATCAAGTGTATGATTTGTAGATTGTTGTAATATCTCAGATACTCCCATAAATTTTGGAGTATTATCTTCAATTATACAAGATAATGGAGAAATTGAAACCTCACAATCAGTAAAACGATACAATGCATCAATAGTTTTATCAGGAGAAATACCAGCTGGAATTGTAATTGCTATTTCAACATGTTCAGCAGTATTATCCTCTACTTTTTTAACTTTAATTTTACCTTTATCGTTAGCTTTTAAAATAGAGTTAATTAATGATGAAGTTGTAGTTGAAAAAGGCAATTCAGAAATGATAAGGGTATTTTTATCTTCTTGAAAAATCTTAGCACGAACCCTTACTTTACCCCCTCTTTTACCATCATTATAATTACTAAAATCAGCTGATCCACCGGTTATAAAATCAGGAAATATTCTTGGCTTTATCCCTTTAAGTATTTTAATTGATGCATCAATTAACTCATTAAAATTATGTGGTAAAATTTTAGTTGATAGCCCTACTGCTATTCCTTCAACACCATGTACTAGTAATAATGGAAATTTAACAGGTAAGGTTTGTGGCTCTTTTCCTCTACCATCATAACTGGCTGACCATTTTGTAATCTTTTTATTATAAACAACATCTAATGCAAAAGGTGTTAATCGCACCTCAATATACCTAGGAGCGGCAGCTCTATCACCAGTAGCAGTATTTCCCCAATTTCCTTGCATATCCAAAAGCAATTCTTTTTGCCCTATCTGTACCATTGCATCACCAATTGAAGCATCACCATGAGGGTGATATTTCATAGTATGTCCAATTACATTAGCTACCTTATGATACCTTCCGTCATCTAATTCTTTAAGTGAATGTAATATTCTCCTTTGTACAGGCTTTAACCCATCATTAATATGGGGTACTGCTCGTTCCAATATAACATAAGAAGCATAGTCCAAAAACCAGTTTTGGTACATCCCTGAAACATGAATTACATCCTGTTCGCTATTATCACTTAAAACTATATCTTCTTCCATCAATTGTTTTTTACAATTATTCTATCTAAAACACTGCTTATACTTTCAACTTCTCTTTCACTAATTAAGGTTAACTCAAATCGTTTAGAAATTCTCTTACCACTTCCTGTTTCTATCTTTAGCATTAGTGTTTTATTAAATGAAAAAGGCCTATCAAAAAATGAATAGTCCTTTAACATATTGTGTGAAATATCTATAAAATCTTTCTTTTTAAAAATTCCTGAAATAGTACGATAAGAGGTGATATCAATTACATAAGGATCAATTTTTATTCTGTAATAATATACCCCAGTAATCATAAAGTAAATTATAATTGGAACTGAAATAAAAGCATAATTTACATTATCAAAAATGTAATGCCCTACCCCAGACTCTGGAATGATATTTATTAATATTAATGGAAATAGAATGGTTGAAAAACCAAAAAAAGTAATGAACAAAGTTGTTAAGGTAGCTTTATTTCTATTAGTAACTTTTATATTTATTTTATACATCAATTATATCTTCTTCAATTCTTAAATTCTCAATAATAAAATCTTGTCTTTCCTTAGTATTTTTCCCCATATAATACTTTAATAAATCTTGTATGGTTGCCTCTTTTCCTAAAATTACAGGATCCAAACGCATTTCATCCCCAATAAAGTGTTTAAACTCATTAGGAGATATTTCCCCTAAACCTTTAAATCGAGTAATTTCAGCACTTGTCCCTATATCAGCTACTGCATCTTTTCGTTCTTGTTCGTTATAACAGTAATAAGTTTTCTTTTTATTCCTAACTCTAAAAAGTGGTGTTTCCAAAATAAATACATGTCCTTCTTTAACTAATTCTGGGAAAAACTGCAAAAAGAAAGTAATTAATAAAAGTCTAATATGCATTCCATCCACATCCGCATCAGTAGCAATAACAATTTTATTGTAACGCAAATCATCTATACCCGTTTCAATATTTAGGGCAGCCTGTAAAAGATTAAATTCTTCATTTTCATATACTACCTTTTTGGTAAGTCCGTATGAATTTAAAGGCTTACCTCTAAGGCTAAACACTGCTTGTGTTTTAATATCCCTAGTTTTAGTAATAGAACCAGAAGCAGAATCTCCCTCTGTAATAAAAAGTGTAGAATCAGCTCTATTCTCTTTTTTCTGATCATTATAATGTACCCTACAATCCCTTAGTTTTTTGTTGTGCAAACTTGCTTTTTTAGCACGCTCACGAGCCAGTTTCTTCACCCCTGCCATTGCCTTACGCTCATGTTCGGCTAGTTGTATTTTCTGCTGTATTGCATCTGCAGCATCACTATTTTTATGTAGGTAATTATCCAATTCCTTTTTCAAGAAATCCTGTATAAAAGTAAGTACAGTAACTCCATCAGGTTCCATCTCAGTTGACCCTAGTTTGGTTTTGGTTTGCGACTCAAATATAGGCTCAATTACCTTAATACTAATAGCTGCATTTACTGCTTGTCGTATATCGGCTGCATCATAATTTTTACCATAAAATTCACGGATAGTTTTTACTAATGCTTGCCTAAAAGCACCTTGATGCGTACCCCCTTGTACCGTATGTTGCCCGTTTACAAAAGAGTAGTACTGCTCAGAATATTGATTTTTACAATGGGTAATGGCTACTTCAATATCTTCTCCTCTTAAGTGGATAATTGGATAAAGCATTTCAGCATCTGTTCTTTGTTCTAATAGGTCAAATAGTCCGTTTTCTGAATAGAATTTTTCACCATTAAAAATTATTGTTAACCGAGGGTTTAGGTAACAATAATTCCACATCATTTTCTCTACATATTCATTGATGAAACGGTATTTCCCAAACAATTCCTCATCAGGTATAAAAGTTACCTTAGTTCCTTTACGAGAAGTATTTTCTTGTATTGGCTCTTCATTAGTTATTGTTCCTTGTTCAAACTCTACTAACTTACTTTTCCCATCACGAATGGAACGAATACGAAAGTAAGAAGAAAGTGCATTTGCGGCTTTCGTTCCTACCCCATTAAGTCCTACTGATTTTTTAAATACTTTGGAATCGTACTTGGCTCCTGTGTTTATTTTGGATACACAATCTACTACTTTTCCAAGTGGAATTCCTCTACCAAAATCACGAACGGAAACCTTATTGTTCTTAACACTAACTTCAATAGTCTTTCCATTTCCCATCACAAATTCATCAATGGAGTTGTCAATTACCTCTTTTAATAAAATATAAACTCCATCATCTGGTGAGGAACCATTTCCCATTTTCCCAATGTACATTCCAGGGCGTAATCGGATATGTTCTTTCCAATCTAACGATCGGATACTATCTTCATTATAGTTTGCTTCAGCCATTATTCTACTTATTTACCTTCATCATTTTGATAAAAAGCAAATATAAAATACTAATGAATTTATTTTAAAAAACTAGTGGTGCGTTATTAACAGGGTTTTCAACCGGAAAAATGGATCTTAAATTTTAGTATTTAGATATATAATCTCAGTACTAATATCTATTATTTAGACATTAAAACGGAAATGCATGATATCGCCATCTTTTACAACATAATCCTTTCCTTCAACTGAAAGTTTTCCGTTATCCTTACAAGCTTGCTCGGAACCTAAAGTAACATAGTCATTATAAGCCATTACTTCTGCTCTAATGAATCCTTTTTCAAAATCAGTATGAATTACAGCAGCAGCCTGTGGTGCTTTTGTACCTTCTGTAATTGTCCAAGCCCTTACTTCTTTTACTCCTGCTGTAAAGTAAGTTTGTAGTTTTAATAATTTGTAAGTAGATTGTATCAAGTAATGCACCCCTGGTTTTTCAAGTCCTAACTCCTCTAGAAACATTGCTTGTTCTTCAACATCTTCCAATTCAGCAATTTCAGCTTCAATTGCAGTAGCAATTAATAGCACTTCAGCATTTTCATTTTTCACTGCTTCTTTTACGGCAGTTACATGCTTATTTCCTGTCTTTACTGATGCCTCATCAACATTACACATATACAGTACTGGTTTTGCAGTAATTAATTGTAATGCTTCAATCACCTCTAGCTCATCATCTGTAGCATCTACACTTCTTGCTGAATTCCCAGCTTCAATATGTGCAATATATTTATCGCAAATAGCTAGTATTTTTTGTCCTTCTTTATCTCCTGACTTTGCAGTACGAGCATTTTTCTCACGCAATTTCTCTAAAGCTTCCAAATCCTTTAGTTGCAATTCCATATCAATTGTTTCCTTATCCCTTACTGGGTCAACCGAACCATCAACATGAATAATATTATCATCATCAAAACACCTAAGCACATGTATAATAGCATTGGTTTCACGGATGTTCCCTAGAAATTTATTACCTAGACCTTCTCCTTTACTAGCTCCTTTTACAAGCCCTGCAATATCCACAATCTCTACTGTAGTTGGCATTACTCTTTCAGGATTTACTATAGTTGAAAGTGCCTCTAGCCTTTCATCAGGCACTGATATGATTCCAATATTTGGCTCAATAGTACAAAAAGGAAAATTTGCCGATTGTGCTTTTGCTTTTGATAAACAATTAAACAAGGTTGATTTCCCAACATTTGGTAGTCCTACAATTCCACATTTTAATGCCATAATATTATTTTTTTAAGGTCGGCAAAGATAAAAGATAGTTTTTAGTGGCTAGTTATTTGTTAAAAGAAAAACCCCACTAATTTTGGTGGGGCTTTTATTTTTTATGTCACACTGAATAGAATGAAGAGTCTACAACTTTTTTGCACTTACCTGTAGATGCGTTCGCTCCGCTCAGCATGACATTTACTCCACAATTATCCTCTTCTCCACAGTACCATCATTGTACCTATAAAAAAGTGGCACATTGGGTGCAGGTTTACTTTCCCTACCCAATACATCAGTTATATTAATTAGCTGACGATTAGGGTTGATTATTTGGTCTGTATTACTAAGACTTGTAGAAATAATCCCTTCATCCTTTAGTAAAAACTTAGAAGTAAAAACATCACACCATAGACTACTAATTACCATTGAATCTTCTACAAAAACATCTGATGCAATAATATTATTATCTCTTACTACTTGACCAGAAATATAAATTGTAGAAGTATCTAAAACTACAATATCCTCACCATAATCTGGGGCTATAGACGATATAGAAATAAAATCTTTAAAGACGCCATTTGAATCTGAAATACCTAAAAACGCATCACTAAAGTATTGTTGATAAATTGTATCAAAATAAGTTTCCAATGTATCATTAGCAACTTCAATACTTGGAAAGTATTTATAATATGTAGAGGATATTATTGGATAATACCCTAGCCCAACATTGCAATATTATCTACTACGGCTACAAATGAACTATCATCAATACAATGGGCGTTATGTAAAATCAAACAACTATTGCAAGCAGTTATTAGCACATATAGGAAAACATGAATACCTAAAAAAGCCTAGTACTATTGCTTCCATTATAGCCAACAAAGGGTATAATGCTGTTTTCAGAGGGAAATTCCCTGATGCTTATAAACATATTACTACTGCCGAGCAGTATTTTCCTGTAGGCTCATTTAATTATACTGAGCTACAAAACATTAAATTCTATGCCCATTATTTTAGCCATGCGGAGGAAGATGCTTATGCACTGGCAACTTATATACAAACTGCTAAGTACCGAAAAACAGCATTTCAGCAAGCCATGTGGAACTACTATTTGGCAGTATGCTATTTTAATAAGGGAATTTACGATAAAGCCCAAGCACTACTGAACCAAGTGCAAGAACTAAAAAGAGATAAAGCAGGTTGGAACCTATCCATAAGGATACTGAACATCTGCTGCTCCATTGAGTTAGAAAAACCACTGCAGGCAGATAAGCTATTGGATCAGTTGCGCTTTTACTACTATAAAAAACAAGGACTAGGTGCTCGTAATAACGCCATTATTAAAAGTATCCTTTGGCTAGAGGATGATTACAACTACAGCAAAGTATACCAAAAAGCACAACATGAAATTGACAGCCTACAAAGCAATAAAGGCTGGTATAAATGGGATGCAAGTCGTACCCCCGAACTTTTCTTTTTCCAAAGGTGGTTCTTGGCCAAAATGAACAAAACTGAATATAAGTGGGAGGTTTAAAAATTCAAGTAGCTTCTCCCCTTTTTTAGGGGAGAAATCAAGAATTGAGAGAGGGGAATATTTTGTCATAGCTAATTCAAAAAGGTTTGTTGTTTATGCTCAATCGTCACTCCTCACTACCAACTAAATTCAATGTTAATAAATCACTCAATTTCCAGCAACAAAAAACCAACAACTAACAACCAGCAACTATCTATAATACTATCTTTGCAAAAAATTACACAATCAATATTATGCCAAATATTTCAAAATTAAATGATGTTATTTCTCAAGTTAGAAGAGATATAGTTCGTAT
>Ga0233426_10004756_pt1 | contig 10043 bp, 10 predicted proteins | sample SI_118_April2016_6_FD_179875 | JGI IMG/M metagenome (GOLD analysis project Ga0233426, IMG submission 179875) | Seawater microbial communities from Saanich Inlet, British Columbia, Canada - SI_118_April2016_10_MG | ecosystem: Environmental > Aquatic > Marine > Inlet | place: Canada: British... | reverse complement strand
AAGCCCCATTTCTTATCAATGGAATATCCAGAACAGGTATTCCCAATATTGCACGAGCATGCAATTCAAATTCTGTAAAATCTTGTGTTCCAGCAAGCGTTACCATACCTGTATCGTGTGGTCTTGGCGAAAGTTCAGAAAAATAAACGCCCTCTTTTCCGATAAAAAATTCTACTCCCCAAATTCCTCTACCACCCAATGCTTTTGTTACTTTTTTGGCTATTTCTTCTGCTTCTTTTAAATGCACAGCATCCATAGCCATAGGTTGCCAACTTTCTTGGTAATCCCCTCTCTCCTGCCTATGCCCTATTGGTGGGCAATAAAGTGTATTGCCATTGTTTTGTGTGAGGGTTAAAAGTGTAATTTCATAATCAAAATCAATAAATGCCTCAACAATTACCTCCATCAAATCCCCTCTTGATCCTTCCAAAGCAAAGTTCCATGCTTTTTCAATATCGGCTTCCGTTTTAATAACCGACTGCCCTTTCCCTGAGCTTGACATTAGAGGTTTTACCACACAAGGCATTCCTGTAAAAGCAACACCATCTTTTAATTCTTGGTAAGAAGTAGCATATTTGTATTTAGCAGTTTTCACGCCTAAATCAATAGCTGCCAAATCACGGATTGCTTTTCGGTTCATGGTAAAGTTTGCCGCCTTTGCAGAGGGTATTACTGTAAATCCTTGCTTTTCATAATCGTAAAATCTTTCTGTACGGATACTCTCCACTTCAGGTACAATAAAATCAGGATTATGCTTGGCAACTATTCTGTCTAGCTCTGCACCATCTAGCATATTTATTACTTCAAACTCATGTGCCACTTGCATAGCAGGAGCGTTTTCATAATTGTCCACTGCAATAACATATTGCCCTAGCCTTTGCATAGCAATTGCTACTTCCTTTCCTAACTCCCCCGAACCTAATAATAAAACTTTATTTCTCATGATGCAAACATAACAAATTAATTAGCCTTTAAGTGAGCAATACAAAGCCCATTGGTTTTGAGTACGCACCCAGTTTTGCTCAGGATATGTTGTTTTATAATAGCTATCATTATTCAAATAATCCGTTAAAAACCGAATACACTGAATAAGGGTTAAAGCCTTTCCTGAAAATGCCAAATTATTTATTTCTTCATCACTTAAGCAGTTTCCGCAAGCACTTAAAAAACCAGCTATTATGTGTTCTCTAATTTCAGTATCCGCATTTACTAAAGCTATCGCTTGGCACTCCTCACCCAAAACATTACTATAAGTCCTAATCATATCTCCAATATCAGATAGAACAGTACCTGGCATAAGCGTATCCAAATCAATAATTGCTTTTGCTTTACCTGTTTTATTATTAAATAAAAAATTACTGATTTTTGCATCAAAATGAACTGCCCTTTTGGGTAACTCAGTATTGAGTTTGTCAAATTTATGCAATATATGTTGTTCCTTATTTATTGCAGTAATCATATCGTTTACTTTATTCAAACGATTAACATCTGCCATTTTTATAGCCTCATTAAGTTCCTTAAAGCGAAAAGCAGCATTATGGAAATTCGGTAAAGTAATGTGCAGTTGTTCTGCATCAAAATTATGAAGTACTTTATAAAACTCTCCTAAACACTTTGCAGCTTCAAAGGCCTGTTCTTTATCCTTTACCTTTTCATAACAAACACTCCCATCTACAAAAGGGAACATGCGCCAAACCACCTCATCAACACAAATATATTTATCATGAATTGGAGTAGGAAAAGAATAAGAAAAGTCAGATTTCAGCAGCTCCTTCTTTACCAAAATGATATTCTCCAATCCCTTTTCATAAAGCGGAAAAACAGCTGTGTTTATGGCTTGCAGAATAAATTGTTTCGTATTTATTTTACCTACAGAAACAACAAAGGTCTGATTAATCAGACCCTTATCATTTGTACTAAAAGCAATCACATCCGCATTAGGAATAAATTGCTTTACAATTTTATTTATATCAATTAACTCCAAAGATTTGTTGGGTAAACACCATCAGCAATACACTTAGTAATTGCAGCAACTGCCATAGGTTTATCCTCTTTGTAAGTTACGCCAAACCAATTATCATCAGTAGGGATTACACGCACAGCCATTTGCTTACTTACTATCATATCCGTAACAATATTGGGTATGTAGTACTCAGCAGTTGGGTTGCTAGGGTTTTCTCTCATAAAATTATGCAATCCTTTTTCAATTTCAGCAAAAATAGAAGGATCAAAACCCCAATAATTCATAGAAACAGGTACATTTTTATCCACTGTACCAAGTGGTAAATCATCACCCACATTATAATTTACTACTCCATTCTGTGCAGCAATCTTTGTTCTTTCAATCACCTCAACAAGGTTATTTTTATCATCAACTTGGCACACTCCTCTGTTTACTGTTCCGTGTTCGGACAAGGTATTATGCAAAGTATAACCCACCATTGCCATTAATGATGGCGAGCAATCTTTGGTTAAGAAATCAGCAATCAATTGGAACGATCCTGCACCATAATAATCATCAGCATTAATAACTGCAAAAGGTTCGTTTATCACATCCTTAGCTACTAGTACAGCATGTGATGTTCCCCAAGGTTTTGTACGCTCAATAGTTGTGATTCCTTCCACTTTTATGTTTACTTCTTGGTACACATATTCAATGGCAATTTTATCGGCAAACTTATCAAAGCGTGAACGGAACGCTTCATCAAACTCTCTTCTGATAACAAATACAATTTTTCCAAATCCTGAGTTAATCGCATCATAAATTGAGTACTCAATAATTGGTTCCTCATTCGGACCAATACCATCTATTTGTTTCAATCCACCATATCGGCTTCCCATTCCTGCTGCTAAAATTAATAATGTTGGTTTCATTTTTTTTCTTTTTATATATTATTTAAAAACATCTTTGATATATACTTTCCTAGTATATCATATTCTATGTTCACTACTGAACCTACCTCAAAAGTATGAAAATTAGTATGCTCATGCGTATAAGGAATTATCGCTACTGAAAAGGAAGTATCCTTTGAGTTGATAACCGTTAGGCTCACTCCATTCACACAAACTGATCCTTTTTCTACTGTCATACCCTGAGTCTGCTTGTGCTTAAAAGTATATACATACGAACCTTTTTCTTCTTTTACGGATACACACTTTGCCGTTTGGTCAACATGACCTTGTACCATGTGCCCATCCACTCTATCGCCTAACTTCATGCACCTTTCCATGTTTACCTTGCTACCCACTGCCAACAAACCAATATTCGATTTTTCCAAAGTTTCCTTAATAGCAGTAACCGTATATTCGTCACCATTAATAGCAACTACCGTAAGGCAAACACCATTATGCGCTACACTTTGGTCTATCTTTAACTCATTAGTAATAGTCGATTTTAAAGTAATATGAACATTACTCCCCTCACTTTCTACTTTTACTACCTCAGCTATTTGTTCTATTATTCCTGTAAACATATTTATTTCTTTTTTCTAACAACTATAAACTTCTGCCCTGTTTTATGTTTCCCCTCCTTAGAGGGGATAGGGGTGGGTTACATTGGGAGAGGGGTATAAATCCTAACTAATAATCAATCACCTGTTCTTCCATTTCTGGCATCTCTCTTTCCACATAATGCTGAGTTCTCAGTTGTGGTTCAAATCCTGCTTCCTTTATACAATCCTGTATGCTATTAGCTGTAAACCTATGTGGTGCTCCTGCAGCCGAAACTACATTTTCTTCAATCATGATTGAACCCATATCATTTGCCCCTCCATGCAAAGTAAGCTGTGCAGTATCTGCCCCAACCGTTAGCCATGAAGTTTGAATATTCACAATATTCGGTAGCATTATCCTACTGATAGCAACCATACGCATATACTCATCAGCAGTAGTCGTATTGTTTATTCCTTTTACTCTTTGTAATAGTGTCCCATCATCCATAAACGGCCAAGCAATAAAGGCCAAGAACCCATTTTCTCCTTCAGGTTTTTGTTCTTGCACTTCTCTTATTCTCACCAAATGATCAAAGCGTTCTTCTGTTGTTTCAATATGTCCAAACATCATAGTTGCTGATGTGGTAAGTCCAACTTTATGTGCTACTTTCATTACATCCAACCACTCTTGTCCTGTACATTTTCCTTTGGATATAAGCCTTCTAACTCTATCACTTAAAATCTCTGCTCCTGCTCCTGGCATACTATCCATTCCTGCTGCTTTTAACTCAGTTAATGCATGCAAATGTGTATGTCCTCCAATTTTACAAATATGTGCTACTTCAGGTGGGCCTAATGCGTGTAGTTTTATACTCGGATAAAGTGCCTTTAAATCACGGAATAGTTTCGTGTAATAATCCAATCCTAATCCTGGATGATGACCACCTTGCAACAACAACTGATCGCCACCAAATTTTATAGTTTCTTCTATCTTTACCTTATAGGTTTCTAGGTCCGTTACATATACTTCTTCATGTTTCGGATGACGGAAAAAGTTGCAAAATTTACAATTAGCAGTACATGCATTAGTCGTGTTTACATTTCTATCAATCTGCCAAGTAACTACATTACCAGGTACTTGCATTTGCCTAAGCTCATTTGCTACCCACATCAAGTCAGCAGTAGGTACATTTTCGTACAAATACTGCCCCTCCTCAGCTGATAAAAATTCTTTTTTCAATGCCCTTTCAAGCAATAGCTTACTATCCATAAATTTACTTAGTTTTGTGAGTTCAAAATTACACAATATTATGAAGACTACAATTAAAATCAATCCAACAAAAAATGAAGAAGGAATTTTCCAAGAAAATGTAATTCTTTTTCATAATACAGAATCAACTTCAGCTGCTTTATTCCTTAATGAAGATGAGTTAAAATATGTAAATTCACAAATAAAAGATGATAAGGAAATTGTAAGCATCAATCAATTAGGAAAATTTGTACATGTAGTTAATGTTAAGGAGGAGAAAGATAAAAACAAAGCTGCTGAAAACATCCGTTTGTTAGGAGATAAATTACAAGCATTAGTAAAAGATGAAACAACTGTTCATGTTCTTTTTACTATTGAAGATAAAGAAAAAGCACTATTGCTTACTGAAGGATTAGCATTAGCTAATTATACTTTCACAAAACATAAAACTGATCCAAAACCAAATAAGTTAGAAAATATTTATCTATCTAATCATGATGAGATTAAGGAGGATGTTGCAGAACTAGAAAACACTGTTGCTGCTGTTTACCTTACAAGAAACCTTATCAATGAGCCTTTCTCACACCTTACTGCTAAGGAGCTTGCTGAGTCTGCTGTGCAATCAGGGAAAGAGAATGGAATGAAAGTTACTGTTTTCAATAAAAAGAAAATTGAAGCATTAAAAATGGGAGGGCTTTTGGCTGTAAACAAAGGAAGTATTGATGAGCCAACCTTTACCATTATGGAATGGAATCCTAAAAATGCAACTAACAAACAACCTATTATTTTAGTTGGGAAAGGAATTGTATATGATACTGGAGGGCTTAGTTTAAAACCAACAGCCAACTCTATGGATTTAATGAAAACTGACATGGGAGGGGCAGGTACTGTAATTGGTGCTATGCAGGCTATTGCAGCCAACAAATTAGACAAACATGTTATTGCTTTAATTCCTGCAACTGATAATCGCCCATCAGGAAATGCTTATGCTCCTGGTGATGTAATTACTATGCTTGACGGAACAACAGTTGAGGTATTAAACACGGATGCTGAAGGAAGATTAGTTCTTGCTGATGCACTTAGTTTTGCTAAAAAATATAATCCTGAATTAGTAATTGATTTAGCTACCTTAACAGGAGCGGCAGTAGCTGCAATTGGTCATTACGGAATAGTAAGTATGCAGGAAAATGCAACTAAAGAACATGCTCAACTAAAAGAAGTAGGAGATGAAACTCACGAGCGTTTAGCCGAAATGCCTTTCTGGTCGGACTATGATGAACTTATAAAATCGGATGTTGCAGATATTAAGAACTTAGGAGGACCACATGCTGGTGCAATTACAGCAGGTAAGTTCCTAGCTCATTTTGCTGATTTCCCTTGGATTCATTTAGACATTGCAGGGGCATCATATACCAAAGCAAAATATGGTTACAGAGGAAAAGGAGCTACAGGAATGGGAGTAAGATTATTGTACAACTTTATTAAAAATAACTAATTATGAGTAAAATTAAAGTTGGTATTTCAATTGGTGATTTGAATGGTATTGGGATGGAAACCATCATCAAAACATTCAAGGATAATAGAGTAATGGATTTTTGTACACCCATTATTTTTGGTTCACAAAAGGTTGCTGCTATTCATAGAAAAACCCTTGAAATGCAGGACTTTAATTTTAACATTATAAATAGTATTAAAGAAGCACATCCTAAAAAAGCAAACCTGCTTAATATCTGGAAAGATGATATTGATGTTAAACTTGGAGAAGCAACTACAAAATCAGGAGAGCTTTCTTTTGATTCTTTAAAGCAAGCAAGCCAAGCACTAAAGGATAAGCAAATTGATGTACTTGTTACCGCACCTATCAACAAAGCATCTATTCAAGAAAAAGTAACTAACTTTATTGGCCATACTGAATTCCTGCAAGGTAATTTTGAGGGAGAATCATTAATGATAATGGTTAGTGAGATAATGAAAATTGCTTTTGTTACAGGGCATGTTCCTTTAAATGCAGTAGAAAAAGCAATTACACCAGAAAATATTATTGCAAAAACAAAAAAACTAAATACATCCTTAATAGAAGATTTTGGCATAAGAAAACCAAAAATTGCTATGCTTGGGCTAAACCCTCATGCTGGCGAAAACGGATTGCTAGGCAGTGAAGAAAATACTATAATTACTCCAGCAATAAAAAAGCTAATGGAAGAAGGGATAATGGCTTTTGGGCCTTATCCTGCTGATAGTTTTTTTACTCCAAAAAATCTAGCTTCATTTGATGGGATTCTTTCCATGTATCATGACCAAGGGCTTACTGCCTTTAAAACCTTATCTTTTGATGAAGGCGTTAATTATACTGGAGGATTAGATATTATAAGAACTTCCCCTGTACACGGAACTGCTTATGATATTGCAGGAAAAGGAATTGCTAACGAAACATCTTTTAGAGAAGCTTTATTTTTAGCTTGTGATATCTTCAAAAAAAGAAAGGAATTTAAAGAGCTAAATAATAATCCTTTAGCTTTTAAAACAAGAAAGTAAACTTAATTCGCTCAGTACGAATAAATTTGTATCTTTGCAGCCCTTTAAAATTCAGGTGAATGAACGAGTTTAAGATAAAATTAGGAGCTATTACTGTTGGTGAGAATTCCTTTTCGTTTAAAATAGAGGACCAGTTCTTTGAAGCATTTACATTGTCGGATGTGGAACATGCTAAAATTATCGCTACAGCTTTACTAGATAAAGATGGAGATAAATTAGCATTAACACTAACAATAAATGGTAAAATAAATAACGTGCTTTGCGATATGTGTGCTGATGAAATTTCAGTAGATATTACTGCAGAAACAAAAGTAATTATCAAAACAACTGATGAAGATTTAGCATCAACTGACGAGATTTTTTATATCAAAAAGAGCGAAAATTCAATTGATTTGAAACAATTGATCTTTGAATTGATTATTTTAAACTTACCAAAAAGACGACAACATCCATTAAATAATGATGGAAGTAGTAACTGCAATAAAGAAATGGTAGATTTAGTAAATAAGTATACTGTAACAGAAGAGAAGTCATCTGACCCTAGGTGGGATGCATTAAAAGAGTTAAAAACAAAATAGTAAAAGAAAGAAAATGGCACATCCTAAAAGAAAAATTTCTAAGACTAGAAGAGATAAAAGAAGAACACATTATAAAGCATCAGCTACTACAATGTACTCTTGCCCTAATTGTAGCACTCCAGTACAATACCATAGAGTTTGTGAGGAATGCGGAACTTACAGAGGTAAACAAGCTATAGAAAAACAAGTCTCTTTATAATTCTTTAATAAAATTTTGTAATTTTAACTTTTTAAAATTACAATCTATTTATGAGAATCGGTATAGATATCATGGGGGGGGATTACGCTCCCCAAAAAACTGTTCATGGAGCAATTCTTGCTCTTAACGAACTTCCAAACGACACAGAAATAGTTTTGTTCGGTAGAGAATCTGAGATTCTCTCCGAATTAAAACAGCATAACTTTGCAGCTAATAATTTTGAAATTATTGATTGTTCTGATGTTATTGGTATGGGCGAACATCCCACCAAAGCATTCAAATCTAAACCCAATTCTTCCATAGCAAAAGGGTTTGAATACCTAGCAAAAGGAAAGATTGATGGTTTTGCTTCTGCAGGGAACACAGGTGCAATGTTTGTTGGAGGTTACTACTCAGTAAAAGCAATTACTGGAATTTTACGCCCTGCAATATCCACACTTGTTCCCAGGAATGATGGTGGTGTTACTGTATTACTTGATGTAGGTGCAAATGCAGATTGCAAACCTGATGTACTGTATCAATTTGGAATTCTTGGCTCACTTTTTTCCGAACATGTATGCGGAATAGCGAAACCAAAAGTAAGTTTACTGAACCTTGGTGAGGAAAAAACCAAAGGAAATATGCTTACGCAAGCTACATATAGCATGATGGAAAATAATTCTGACTACAATTTTACTGGAAATATTGAAGGAAGAGATATTTTTGATTCAGAAACAGATGTAATTGTTTGTGATGGATTCACTGGGAACATTGTACTAAAAGAAGCAGAAGGTATCTATTCAATCATGGAAAAAAGAGGATTGCTTGATGATTATTTCAAACGATTTAATTACGAAAATTATGGCGGAACTCCTATCTTAGGATTAAATAAAACCGTAATTATCGGACATGGAATTTCAAATGAAATTGCAATAAAAAATATGATTACACTAACTAAGGATGTGGTAGAAGCTGACTTAGCAAGTAAAATAAAAAACAACCTAAACTAATGGGAAAAATTAATGCTGCAATAACAGGTATTCAAGGCTATGTCCCTGAGTATGTTTTAACAAATAAGGAACTAGAAACATTAGTTGACACTAATGACGAATGGATTGTTAGTAGAACTGGTGTAAAAGAAAGAAGAATCCTTAAAGGAGAAGGAAAAGGAAGTTCTGATTTAGGAACCCAGGCAATAAAAGGTCTTTTAGCAAAAACAAATACGGCAGCTGAAGACATTGATTTAATCATTTGTGCAACTGCAACTCCTGACATGGTGTTTCCTGCTACTGCTTGTATTATTGCTGATAAAGTAGGAGCAAAAAATGCTTTTGCTTATGATTTAATGGCAGCTTGTTCTGGCTTTTTATTTGCATTAAGTACTGCATCAAAATTTATTGAAACAGGTACTTATAAAAAAGTAATTGTTGTTGGAGCTGATAAAATGTCGTCTATTGTTGATTATACTGACAGAGCAACTTGTATTATTTTTGGTGATGGTGCTGGTGCAGTACTCCTAGAACCTACTGAGGACGGACTAGGAATTCAAGACGCAATACTAAGAAGTGATGGAGCAGGAAGAGAATTCTTGCATATGAAAGCAGGAGGATCAGCAAAACCAGCATCTCATGCTACAGTTGATGCTAGAGAGCATTTCGTATTTCAAGACGGACAGCCAGTATTTAAGGCTGCTGTAAAATCTATGGCAGATGTTTCGGAAGAAATAATGCAAAGAAATAACTTAACTGCAGATGATGTTTCTTGGTTAGTACCACATCAAGCTAACAAACGAATAATTGATGCTACTGCCAGAAGAATGGGAGTGGGTAGTGAAAAGGTAATGTTAAACATAGAAAAATACGGAAATACTACCAATGGAACTATCCCTTTATGCCTATGGGAATGGGAAAATCAATTGAATAAAGGCGATAATATTATACTAGCTGCATTTGGTGGCGGATTTACTTGGGGCTCAATTTTTATAAAATGGGCTTACGACTCAAAGAAATAATTACTTTTGTACTATAAATAAAATTAAAAAAATGGATTTAAAAGACATTCAAGAATTGATA
>Ga0233426_10004755_pt1 | contig 10044 bp, 8 predicted proteins | sample SI_118_April2016_6_FD_179875 | JGI IMG/M metagenome (GOLD analysis project Ga0233426, IMG submission 179875) | Seawater microbial communities from Saanich Inlet, British Columbia, Canada - SI_118_April2016_10_MG | ecosystem: Environmental > Aquatic > Marine > Inlet | place: Canada: British... | reverse complement strand
TCAAAATCATTTTGATTGACAACACCAGTAACAATGGCATCTTCCAAATCGTGAATACCATAAGCAATATCATCAGCTAATTCCATGATTGAGCAATCAAGCGATTTATATTGGGTTTTTCTGTGTTTATTTTTATATTGTGAAACTTGCTGAAATAAGGCTTTATCTGAAGTCGTTAAAGGAGAAAGAATCCAGTTTAAACTTTCTGCATCATCTAAATATAGCCCTTTTGGAGGGTGACAATCAGCTGCTTTTAATTGTCGGTGAGACGATAATGTTTTTACGGGTGATAATGAAGATAAACAATCAAGTGTTTGTGGGTATTTCATTAAGCCTAACAAGGTTCTTCTGGCTAAGTTCATGCCATAACTTTCACTAAACGGTTCTAATTTTGACACGATACGAAATGTTTGCCCATTTCCTTCAAACCCACCGTGATCCCGCATCATGTAATGTAAAGCTACTTCTCCACCATGGCCGAAGGGAGGGTGGCCGATGTCATGTGCTAAACATATGGCTTCAATTAAAGTATCATCTTCAGGAAATAATATTTGAGTGAGCTCTGGATATTTAGAACGTAATTGCGCACTTATACCTGAGCCTATTTGTGCAGCTTCAAGAGAATGGGTGAGGCGTGTTCGATAAAAATCACTTTGACCACTGCCCATAACTTGTGTTTTAGATTGAAGACGGCGAAAGGCCGCAGAATGGAGAATACGTGCCCTATCTCGCTGAAAAGGACTACGATGATCTTGTCGACGTTTTGCAACTTTTGTAAATTGTCTCGCTAACCAAATATCATTCATATCAAACCTAATATTTTATTAAAATGCATGCTAAACTTTATTTCAGCTGTAGCGGGAAGTGACTAAATTTTAACATTACCATTGTACTTATTTTAATGTGAGTAACAAACTATATATTATTGAAAATAATAGAAAAGCCAAGGATGTAAATGGGGTATATAAATAAAGTATTTTGTTTGGTTGTATTATTCATGCCATTAATTATTAAGGCTGAGCAGTCTACAAAGCAGGAAGCTACCGAAAACAGCTTAGAATTCGTAACGGGTTTAGCTAAACCTCCTTTTATTCTTGAAAATCAACAACAAGGTTTACAGCTCGACTTAATTCGTGAAGCGTTTGCTAGCGAAAATATAAAAGTAAACTTTAATTCTATGCCACTTGGACGAAATATTACCGGTTTCCGTCGCATGAATGCTGATGGCATAATCACCTTGCCACCAAGTTATGAACATCCTTCACTTTTCATGTCAAAACCATATATTAGTTATGAAAATGTTGCGATAAGTCTAACTGAAAATTATTTCAATATTGAAAAAATCGCTGATCTTTCTGACAAAAGTATTATTGCTTTTCAGAATGCTAAAAAATTTCTTGGCGATGAATATGAAGCGGCTATTACATACTCTATGGATTACCGAGAAGCTCCAGATCAAATGAAACAAATAGAATTATTATTTTTACGTCGCACTGAAGTGATTATTCTTGATATTAATATTTTTAAATATTTTGTGAAAACACATAGAGAAGCACTTTTTAATAAGCCATTTACTCTCCATTATATTTTTAATGAGCGACCTTATTCTGTAGGATTTAAGTCTGAAGCGTTAAAAGATACTTTTGATAAAGCCATACAAACAATGAAAGAGAATGGTAGTTATCAATTAGTGCTTGATAACTACTTGAATTAATCTATTTATTTGCGATGAAAATCGCTCTTTTGGGAGCAGGATATCCTTCAATAGTTTTGGAATTATCGTTAGGGTCGAGGAAGTCTTCCAGTGACTCCGTATCTATCCAGTCAGTCTTTCGTTGTTCGCCCAGAGCAGTTACGTCGGTATTTACCACACGAATATTACTAAAACCACATCGAGCTAACCACTCACACATGGCATCGCAGCTAGGTAAAAACCAAACATTGCGCATTTTTGCATAACGTTCACCTGGAACTAAAACAGTATTGACATCACCATCAACAACTAACGTTTCTAACACTAATTCACCACCTTTGACTAGTTGCGATTTCAATTGATACAAAAAATCGATAGGAGAGCGACGGTGATATAAAACTCCCATCGCAAAAACTGTGTCAAATGCGTTTAACTCAGGTAATTGTTCAACACCCAATGGTAATAAATGAACATGACTATCATTTACAAAGTGTTGAATAGCGTTAAATTGAGTAAAAAACAATTGAGTTGGATCAATGCCTACTACAAATTCAGCCCCTTCACCACGCATGCGCCATAAGTGATAACCACTACCACATCCAACATCTAAAACATATTTATTTTTTAATGAACTAATATGTGGCAGTAATCGATCCCATTTAAAGTCAGAACGCCACTCGGTATCGACGTGTAAGCCATGAATATGATAAGGGCCTTTTCGCCATGGCTTGAATTTTTTTAATAGGTTTTCTAAGCGTTTATATTCACCGTCATTTATATCGCTTTTTTCACCGACAATAACGCCTTCGCGTAAATTAATTGTCGAAGGTGTTGAATTAGGTAGCGCATCCAGTGTTTTCTGCCATTGTGCAAATTCGCCATGTAATTCCTGCTTTTGCCAGTGAGTAAGTTGAGCTGGCAAAGTATTTAACCAATGACATAAACGGTTTTGGGCGATCTCTTTATAAAAGGTATTAAAATTCATTTATTCGACAACTTACTTAATGGCAACTAGAGAGTAAAAATTAAAACATTGGAACCAAGGTGTTACGTGAGTAAAACCAGCATTTTTTAGACGTTCAATTTGTGTAGATACGGTATCTGTGAGCATCACTTTTTCAAGTGCTGTGCGCTTTTGTGCTATTTCTAGATCGCTGTAGCCATTAGCTCGTTTAAAGTTATGATGTAAATCGACTAATAAACCTTGGCAAACCTCATCGTCAGTTGATAGCTTCTCTGATAACACCAAAGCTCCACCTGTTTGTAAACCATTGGCAATATTATCAATAACTTGCTCTCTTAAGCTTGGCTCAATAAATTGTAGTGTAAAATTAAGTACAACCATTGATGCATTATCTATAGGGAAATTAACAATATTACCTTCAAATATTTCCACCGGCGTTTCACCTTTAAACGCATTGATGTGCATTTTACAGCGTTCAACCATGGCAGGGGAATTATCAACGCCTATTATATGACAATTTTTTGCTATGATTGCTTTACGCATTGCAAGTGTCGCCGCGCCTAATGAACAGCCTAAATCATAAATATTAGTATTATTAGTGACATATTGCTGACTTAATTGAGCAATCGTTTCTATAATAGTATTGTAGCCTGGTACTGATCGAGAAATCATATCAGGAAATACTTCGACAACTTGTGCATCAAAAGCAAAGTCTTTTACTTTGCTTTGTTTAGAAGAAAAAATTAAATCAGTTTCTGAGCGAGACATAGAATAAAGTCATTGTGTAATAGTGCCAAGTATTGGTATTTTAACTGAAAAAGAATGATCAATAAAATGGATATCTAAATTTGGCTGCAATAATCTTTAATAAGTGTATTAAATAAATGAAAGATTTGAAACATAGGTTTGTTAAGCTTTTAATTATGACACTTTTCTTGTGTTTGAATGTATTAGCTCATGCGAAACAAGAGTCAGAAAAGCCTATAAAAATTGCGGTCAACAAAACCTCATTTCCTTATCACTTCCAAAACCAACAAGGCGATGCTGATGGTATTATGGTTGACTACTGGAAACTTTGGGCGCAAAAACAAGATGTTGATATAGAGTTTGTCATCATGGACTGGTTGCAAACCTTATCTTCTGTTAGTAAGAATGAAACCGATATACATACAGGTATGGTGAAAACTGAAGCTAGAGAAGAAATTTTTACTTTTACTCCTAATTTTTTTAATCAAAAAAGCCATATTTACATTCACCGAGATTATGGCCATATAGAAAATATTGAGCAATTAATGCCGCTAACCATAGGGGTTGTTGACGGTTCAAGCCATGTAGAACAAATTAAAAAACTTCACCCACAATTCAAGCTAAAGAAATATAAGAACAGATTTGCTTTATTTGATGGTCCGCTTAAAGGTGAAGTTGCAGCCTTTAGTAATCTAGATAGGTTATTTCGTAATTATACTCGTAGAAAAGAATTACTTATTCAATTCCCTACGTACCGAAGAATGTTCTTTAAACAAGAAGAATATACTTCTGCAGTTGCTAAAGATAACACGTTAATGTCTGCATTTATCGAACAAGGGTTAGCGAAAATATCGTCCGAAGAAAAATCATCAATTGAAAAAAAATGGTTGGGTTTTGATAAAAGTGCAGACAAGTTATCGCTTGCTTATACACCAAACTTGCTCCCTTATATGGGGGTTTCTCCTCAAGGAAAAGCTCAAGGATTGTTTGTTGATATTTGGCGTTTATGGTCAAAGCAAACAGGGTTGGCCATAGAATTTATTCCTCAAAAAATGTCTGATGCAGTAGATCTAATAAAAGAAGGTGTGATTGATGCTCATATTGCTTACCCCAATAACCAGCTTTCAATTGACAACTTAACACTTGCTAAACAAGTGTATGGGGTACCATCCAATGTTTACATATCCAGTAAAATTCCCAACATAAAAGAACTTTCACAACTTAATGGTAAACGTATGGGGTATTTGATTCAGCGCCCTAAAAAGAAAAAATATTGAACGACTTCCCTGATATTAATATCGTTTCATTAAAAAATTATAAAGAAGTATTAACAGCTATTGAGCAAAATGAAATTGATGCTTTTGTTGGTGCGGTAGAAACCACAAGTGAACAATTAATTCAGGCAGATTTAGAGTCAGCATTTTATAGTTTAACCAATAGCCCATTTAGAACAGAAATTTTTGCTTTAACACAACAGAAAAACACTCGTTTAGTTGAAATTATTAAAGAAGGTTTTGAAATATTGCCATCAGAGGAATTGCTCAAACTTGAGAGGCGATGGCTATTAAGTAGACAAGACGGTTATTACAAAGTTAATAAAAATAAAGTTCAACTGACAAATGACGAAATTAGCTTTTTAGCTAAAATTTCAACGGTTAAAGTTGGTATTAACAAAAGTTGGCGGCCGGTTGAATTTATTGATGAAACTGGCGATGCAAAAGGTATAAATGCTGATGTCTTAAATATCATTAGTCAGAAAACAGGTATGAATTTTTCTTTTCACGCTTATGATAATTGGAGTGAAATGTTACAAGGTTTACTCGACAAAGAAATTGACTTATTAGGGAGTGCTACGGAATCTAAAGAGCGTAAAAAATCGATTGCATTTACTGATTCTTATTGGGATACGCCATGGGTGGTTATTCATCAAAGGCAGAAAAAGAGTGCCTTAAAGCTAAATGACTTTTACGGTAAAGAGTTGGCTATTGTAAAAGGCTATCATTTAGCGAATATCATTCAAAAAGAACATCCCAATATTATTTTGAAAATTGTGGATAACCATGAAGAAGGCATAAAGGCGGTTCAGCAAGGTATTGTGCAAGGTTTAATTGAAAATATTGCTTCAGCTTCTGAATTAATTCGTCGTGAAAGTCTAATCACTTTATATATGTCGGTTGTCGATGAATTCAATATTGATAAAAATAGTTTTGGAGTTCGAAAAGATTGGCCAGAATTAACAAATATTATTAATAAAGCATTAATAACAATTTCAGAGCATGAGCGGCAAACCATCTATGAAAAATGGTTTGGCATTAATTTAGAGACAGGCTTCGATAAAGATATTGTGTTAAGACTTTCCGTTCAAATTGGTGTGATAATACTTACTATAATCATTGTTATTGTTGTCTGGAATAGACGGCTTTATGTTGAAATTCAAACCAGAAAATCGCTTGAGCAAAAGATGAAACACATGGCAACTCATGATGAATTAACGGGGCTTGCGAATCGCGTTTTACTTAAAGATAGAATTAATACAGCTATTAACTTTCATCAACGCCAGTCACTGCATATGGCATTATTATTTATCGATCTAGATGGGTTCAAAAGTATCAATGACACCTACGGACATGACGTTGGTGATGAATTATTAATACAGGTGGCGGATAAGCTGGCTCAGTGCGTTCGTAAATCAGATACTATCGTTCGTTTTTGGGGGGATGAGTTTGTTTTATTATTAACGGGCTTACATAATAAAGAAGAAGCCGCTTTTATTGCTGAAAAAGTGTTGAAACTAGTACAGCAACCTTTTCAATTATCAGTCGCACAAGCTAACATTGGCTGCAGTATAGGGATTGCAATGTATCCTGATGACGCTAAAACCGATACCGATTTATTAAAAGAAGCTGATCGTCTAATGTATAAAGTAAAAGCTGCTGGTAAAAACCACTACATTTTTAATTCCTAAACTATTTTTGTCACTTGTATTTTTTATTTTCTCACAATGAATACAGGTGACATTAGCCTTGATTGCTTTATAATGTCGGCAAATTTTTATCCTAATAGAAATCAGCGATGTTTTAGTCGCTAAATTCTCGAGTTATCAAGGCAAAATTAGTATGCGTACGCTTTATTGTGGTGAGGTCAATGAATCTCATATTGGTCAAGAAATAACATTATGTGGTTGGGTTAACAAACGTCGTGATTTAGGCGCAGTTATTTTCTTAGATTTACGAGATAGAGAAGGCTTAGTTCAGGTTGTTTATGATCCTGATTTACCTGAAGTCATCAAAAAAGCGAATACCTTACGCAATGAGTTTTGTGTGCAAATTAAAGGTAAAGTACGTGCTCGCCCTGAAGGGCAAGTGAATAAAGACATGAAAACCGGTGCGATTGAAGTGCTTGGTTTAGAGTTAACAATTTTAAACAAGTCTGCGCCTTTACCATTAGATTCAAACCAAAATAACTCTGAAGAACAGCGTTTAAAATATCGTTATTTAGATTTACGACGCGCAGAAATGACCGAACGTATGCGTTTTCGTGCGAAAGTAACGTCTGCAGTTCGTTCTTCACTTGAATCTCTAGGTTTCTTAGATATTGAAACGCCTATATTAACTGCCGCAACACCTGAAGGTGCACGTGATTATTTAGTTCCTAGCAGAACGCATAAAGGGCAATTTTTTGCTTTACCACAATCACCACAGCTATTTAAGCAATTGCTGATGATGTCAGGTATGGAGCGTTATTATCAAATCGTAAAATGTTTTCGAGATGAAGATCTACGTGCTGATAGGCAACCCGAATTTACGCAAATTGATATTGAAACCTCTTTCATGTCATCAGATCAAGTGATGGAAGTCACAGAAACAATGATCCGTGAATTGTTTCAAACCATGCTTAATGTTGATTTAGGCGTATTTCCACGTATGCCTTATTCTGAAGCCATGACACGTTTTGGCTCTGACAAACCTGATTTACGTAATCCTCTTGAAATTATTGATGTTGCTGACATTCTAAAAGAAGTAGAATTTAAAGTATTCTCAGGTCCTGCAAACGATGAAAAAGGTCGTGTGGCTGTAATATGTGTACCACAAGGAGCAGCAAAATTCTCACGTAAAGGCTTAGATGAATTAACTAAGTTTGTTGGCATTTACGGCGCTAAAGGTATGCCTTGGTTAAAAGTAAATGACGTTGATGCAGGCCTTGAAGGTTTGCAATCGCCAATTTTAAAATTCTTAACTGCAGAGCAAGCACAAGCAATTATAGAGCGTGCTAACGCTAAAACGGGTGATATTATTTTCTTTGGTTCTGACAATTACAATGTTGTCACTGAATCCCTAGGTGCTTTACGTTTAAAACTAGGTGAAGATTTAGAGTTGTTGCAAGGTGAATGGAAACCACTTTGGGTTGTTGACTTCCCAATGTTTGAAGAGGTAGACGGGCACATGCACGCTATTCATCATCCATTTACAGCCCCAACTAATTTAACTGCCGCAGAATTAGAAGCTAATCCCGTAGGCGCATTATCAGATGCTTACGATATGGTACTAAATGGTTGTGAATTAGGTGGCGGCTCTGTTCGTATTCATAATCAAGACATGCAAGCAGCAGTATTCAGAATTTTAGGTATCAGTGATGAAGAAGCACAAGAAAAGTTTGGTTTCTTATTAGAAGCCTTACAATATGGTGCTCCACCACATGCTGGCTTAGCATTTGGTCTAGACAGACTAGTAATGTTAATGACTGGCGCTACATCGATTCGTGACGTTATGGCATTTCCTAAAACAACAACTGCTGCTTGTCCATTAACGAATGCGCCAGGTAATGCTAATCCAGAGCAGTTGAAAGAATTAGGGATCGCTTGTTTACCAAAAGAAGAAAAATCTACTAGTTCGGAGTAATTTTTAGCTAAAGGATTTTCTCTCTTAAAGAAAAGCAGTAAATATGTTGATATTTACTGCTTTTTTATTGGCAGTAAATTTGTCATCTTGATATAAATGTACGCAACATGAATGCCAATTTTATATAAAGTGACGGTTAAGGAATAAATATTTGTCTATTATTTTGGGAATAGATCCTGGTTCTAGAATCACAGGTTATGGGATCATTAAGAAAGATGGTCGACAGTTAACTTATCTAGGTAGTGGCTGCATTAAAGCCTTTTCTGCTAAAAAGGATGAGCTCGATGAAAATTTTAGTGACCGATTACAAACTATTTTTGCGGGTGTTTCTGAATTAATCATACAATTTAAACCAGAGCTTTTTGCTATCGAGCAAGTTTTTATGGGAGTAAACCCCGGCGGAGCCTTAAAGCTTGGCCAAGCTCGTGGAGCAGCGATTGTCGCGGCAACAAATAATGGTTTACCTGTAGCGGAGTATTCTGCAAGGCAAATAAAACAGTCTGTTGTTGGTACCGGAGCTGCTGATAAAACGCAGGTTCAGCATATGGTGAAATCGATATTGAAATTGCCTGGCACACCACAGGCTGATGCTGCTGATGCATTAGCTGTGGCGTTATGTCATGCCCATAGCCATGATTCATTAGATAAAATGGCAGGGAAGGTGAGAAAAGTGGTTAGAGGGCGTTTGAGGTAAGGTTAAGTTAATACACAGTACTTTACTGTATAAATATATAGTGCTATTGTTTCGGAAATATTTTTATTCTAAAGGTTTTAAACAGTGATCGGTCGTTTACGTGGTACTTTGATAGAAAAAATTGCCCCAGAAGTATTAATTGAATGTAGTGGTATTGGTTATGAAGTTACGATGCCAATGACCAGTATTTATGCCTTACCTGAGTTAAATGAAGAAGCTATTATTTATACGCATTTTGTTGTTAGAGAAGATGCCCAACTTTTATATGGTTTTGCGAATAAAGTTGAGCGTAAACTTTTTCGTTTAGTTATTAAAGTCAATGGTGTAGGACCAAAGCTAGGTTTAGCTATCTTATCGAGTATGTCCGCTGACCAGTTTGTTAGTTGTGTAATCCATGACGATTTAACCACAATTGTAAAAATACCTGGAGTGGGTAAAAAAACGGCTGAAAGATTATTAATAGAAATGCGTGATCGTCTTAAAGATTGGCAAGCTGGTGGTGAATCGTCTACAGCAGATGCTTTTTCTTTAAATGTTCAACAGTCTGATACATATGTTAATAATGCCAAAGGTGATGCAACAAATGCATTAGTGTCATTGGGTTATAGTCAGCAACAAGCTGATAAAGCAATAAAATCTATATTTAAAGCGGATATGACGAGTGAAGATTTGATCAGAGACGCATTAAAAGCAATGTTATAAATAAAGGTTATCTTACACTCAGTGTTAAATAGCTAAAGTAGTAATAAGATAAATATATGTCAGATATTTACGAGAAAAGAAAAATTACAGAGAAAATAAATGATAGAAGCTGATCGACTTATACAACCTGTTGCCACTCTGGAAGATGAGGGCGTTGATCGTGCTATTCGCCCTAAATTATTGGCCGATTATACTGGGCAAGATCACGTTAAAGCTCAGATGGAAATATTTATTGAAGCAGCAATCAAGCGTCGTGAACCACTCGACCATTTACTTATTTTTGGACCACCTGGTTTAGGCAAAACGACATTGGCGAACATTGTTGCTAATGAAATGGGCGTTAACA
>Ga0233426_10004752_pt1 | contig 10048 bp, 7 predicted proteins | sample SI_118_April2016_6_FD_179875 | JGI IMG/M metagenome (GOLD analysis project Ga0233426, IMG submission 179875) | Seawater microbial communities from Saanich Inlet, British Columbia, Canada - SI_118_April2016_10_MG | ecosystem: Environmental > Aquatic > Marine > Inlet | place: Canada: British... | reverse complement strand
CATCTGCCTGGACCAAATTGGGCGGGTATGCACTCGTTTTCGAAGGTGCAAGGTCAACTCCTCAATTAAGTTTTACGGTAAGGCATCAATATGCACATGCCGGGATAGTAATCACGGCAAGTCATAACCCCTCACACGATAATGGCTTTAAAGCTTACTTTGCCGATGGCTCACAACTGGTACCACCCCACGCCGAAGAAGTAGTTAATAGATACCAGTCAATTTCAGTAAGTGAATTATTACCTCTTCTTTCCTTGAAAACGGAAGAAAAAAATTGGAATACATTACCCACTGAAGATGATTTGGCATATCGGGCAGCACTCGAAGATTCCGTGATGGATCCAGAAATATTAAAAGACCACGCCCCCAAACTTGTTTTCACTCCTATTCATGGAACGGGATCAATATCGGCGATTCCAGCACTTTGGGACCACGGGGTAGAAGTTGCTGTGGTAGACGAACAAAACCAGCAAGACCCTAATTTTAGCACAGTTGACTCTCCAAATCCTGAAAATCCTGCAGCACTCAAAAAGGGCATTTCTGTTGCACAGAAAACAAAATCTGACCTTGTTTTAGCAACTGATCCAGACAGTGACAGAATTGGAGTAGCTGTTCGTACATCAGCGGGAAAGTATGAGTGTTTAACAGGTAATCAAGTCGCTGTCATGCTCTCTGAATACCGGTTAATTGTGGCCAGAAGAAAGAAAATAATTACCGACGAAGGTCCTAATCAGGTGGCCATTTTAAAGACATTTGTTACCACTCCGATGATTTCTCGCATTGCAGAATCATTTGGGGTAAGATGTATCAATACTCCAACCGGTTTTAAGTGGATGGCGGAAAAGCTAGGTAAGTATGAAGACCAAGCAATAATAGAAATCAAAGAAAAAGAAGGCTTATCAATCGACTTTGACGGGACCGATTTATTTGCTCGAATTGATATTCTTACAAGATATTCAACTTATGTTATTCTTTCAGTCGAAGAAAGTTATGGATATTTACCTCTAGATGTAGTCAGAGATAAGGACGGAAATGCATCCGCATTAGCAATCGCCGAACTTTTCGCATTTTTGAAATCTAGTAAAACTGAACCCTTACAATTTCTTGATAATCTATACAAAAAGTATGGTTATCATGAAGAGAAAACCGAAAACTTATATTTTGAAGGAGCAGAAGGAAGTGAGACCATTAAGACGCTCGCGGCATCTTATCGGACCTCGAAATTAAAAGAAGTGTCCGGTATTGCTGTGGTAAAGTGTAAAGATTTTTTAGATAAGGGATACATAGATGAGGATGAAGACGAATTATCTATTGAAAACTTTCTTATGCTCGAATTGGAAAACGGTTTTACGATTGCTATCCGACCTAGTGGAACAGAACCCAAAATTAAATATTATTTATTTGGCTGCGGTGAAAAGAATGCCCTAGACTTACTCGAGTCTAAGAAACAAGTTTCTTTACAAATGAAAGAAATTTCAGAATGGCTTGTAGAAGATGCAAATAAACGGATTGCCTAATATTTACACGAGCATAGAGGCTGGGTTCTCTAGAGTCTCAGCAAGAAGTTTTAAAAACTGTGCTCCAATCGCACCATCTACCAATCGATGATCGCAACTTAATCCAAGCATCATCGTTTCTCCGGCTTTTATATTGCCCAAAGAATCAATAATAGGTTTTTTGACAATTGCACCAACTGAGAGAATTGCTGCATTCGGTGGGTTAATGATACCACTAAAAAAATCTATACCAAACATACCTAAATTGGTAACTGTAAAAGTCGACCCGGTCATTTCATTGGGAGAAAGTTTTTTGGTACGGGCTTTTGTTATAAGAGATTTTGCCTCGATAGATAAATCCTCTAGAGCTAATTGGTCTGCATTCCGAACAACTGGAGTTAGAAGACCATCTTCCACCGCAACTCCAAAAGCGAGATGAATTCCGCCATGCAGTTTGATTTCTTTTTCTTCCCAGGAACTGTTAACTTCTGGAACGAGTGAAATTGTTTCAGCACATGCTTTTAAAATAATATCATTGAGAGTTAGCTTTGACGGAGCAGTGGGGTTCCTGTTGGCTAGTTTAATATTTAATGCAACTCGTGCCTCTTTCAATGGAGTGGCATTTATTTCTTTTTGAAGATAGAAATGAGGAATGGTATTTTTTGATTCGAGAAGCCTTTGGGCAATAATCGATCTCATCTTAGAAACCGGAATTAATCGGTCTTCTTGAATACCGGGGGAGGATAAATTGATTTTTTTTGTTTGAGGGGTGGGAATATTTTCGGGAACAATGACGTCTTCTTTCTTGGATGTTTCAGGAGAATGGGAAAGAATATCTTTTTTGGTTATTCTCCCCTTTGGTCCGGTGCCTTTTAGGTCATTTAAATTGAGATTAAGATCGCCCGCCATTTTTTTTGCAAGCGGCGATATTAATATTCTACCAGAGTCATCACCAGTAATCTGTGTGTCTTCGGTTTGCGATTGTGCGGGTTGTACTTGTGCTTCCGGAGCAGGATCGCTTGCAGTAATTTCCTCGATCTGTGCTGGAATTTCTTTTTCCTCCGCCTGTTCCTCCACCGGCTTGTCCTTGGGCTTTGCAGGAGCACTTACCTCTTCACCCGGTTCTCCAACTGCGGCAAGCGGACTTCCAATTGGGACTTCATCTCCTTCACCAACAAAAATTTCTAATAATGTTCCATCATCAAAATTTTCTAGCTCCATCGTGGCCTTGTCTGTTTCAACTTCAGCTAAAATATCGCCATTCTTTACGAGGTCACCTGCTTTTTTGTGCCATTTCACGAGGGTACCTACCGACATGGTATCACTCAACTTGGGCATTTCTATAATTATAGCCATCTTATGTTTTAAAGTTTAAATTAGTTCCATTGCTTTGGCCAAAATTCGGTCATGGGCAGGAATTTGAACATTTTCAAGTGCTTTACTGTATGCCTGAGGGGCATCTATTGCGGAGACTCTTTTAATGGGTGCGTCCAAATAATCGAATGCTTGGTCTTGTATAAGAAAAGCAATCTGTGCATCGACCCCACAAAACGGTTTGTTTTCTTCCACCAGTAACACTCGGTTTGTTTTCTTGACCGTTTTAATTATTGCATCAACATCCAAGGGTCGGATGGACCTTAAATCCAGAACTTCCACGGAAACATTATGCTTCTCTTCGAGTGTTTGGGCAACTTCTAAGGAAGTATGAACTGCTTTTCCGTGAGCAATTATGGACATATCATTACCCTCTTTGAGGATGTTTGCTTTCCCGAGAGGAATAATAAAATCGGGGTCATCCGGAACTTCGTCCTTCATGTTGTACAGAATGGTATTTTCCATAACACAAACTGGGTCATTGTCTCGAATGGCAGCTTTAAGCATTCCTTTCGCATCGGCTGGAGTCGCTGGGCAAATTACCTTAAGGCCCGGTGTATTTGCAGCAAAATTTTCGGGGGTATGTGAGTGTGTCGCTCCAACATTAGTTCCACCATTTGCGGGGCCTCTAAAAACGATTGGAACATTAATAAGTCCTCCCGACATATATCTCACACTTGCTGCGTTATTAAATATTTGATCAAATGCAACATAGCAAAAGCTCCAGAACATAAATTCTACAACGGGTCTCATACCCATCATTGCAGCCCCCACAGCGAGTCCAGAGAATGCAGCTTCACTAATAGGAGTATCGATCACTCGGTCGGCACCAAATTTTTCTAGCATACCTTCCGAAACTTTATATGAGCCCTTAAACTGAGCGACTTCTTCTCCCAGAAGCACCACATTTTTATCTCTTTCGATTTCTTCTGAGAGAGCTTGATTGAGTGCTTCCCTGTAAGTTATTATTGCCATAAATTTAGATTTTTTGAATTAAGCTGGAGTTTCGAAAAACATGGTGCCCTGAGATGTTTTTTCTTCAGGATTATCGGTCTCCCAGTAAATATCATCCATCAATTCACTCGGATCTGGGTAGGGACTTGCATCCGCAAATTCAGCAGATGCATCCGCATCGCCCTTCGCTCTGTTATCGATTGTTTTGATTTGGTCTTCAGTAATGTTGCCTTCTTTGATTAATTTTTCTCGAAATAAATTTAAAGGATCTTTGTTTGTTTTGTATTCCTCAATTTCTTCTTTGCTTCGATAGGTTTGGTCGGGATCTGCGACCGAATGCCCGCGGTATCTGTAGGTTACAATTTCAAGTACCGAAGGCCTGCAGTTTTCATGTGCACTAGCCAGAGCATCAGAAATGGTCTGCCTTACCTCGTAAATATCATGTCCATTGGAAACGGACCAATCTATGTCAAAAGCGTCTCCCCGTCGTGCAAGTGGATCGCCCGCTGAATGTCGAGATTCTGCCGTGCCCATGGAATAGCCATTATTTTCAATGATATAAACCACGGGTAGATTCCAGAGAGAAGCCAAGTTGAGTGATTCATAAAAAGGGCCCTGATTCGTAGCACCATCCCCCATAAAGCAAAGACATGAACCCTTTTTCTTGTTATATTTAAGCGCAAAAGCAATTCCCAATCCAAGAGGCGTCTGTCCCCCTACGATACCATGTCCCCCCCAGTAGTTTTTATCGGGTGCGAAGAAATGCATCGAACCGCCCTTTCCTTTGGAGCAACCGGTTTTTTTTCCGTAAAGTTCAGCCATACATTCATCAAAATCCATCCCAACTGCCAAAGCATGACCATGGTCCCTGTAGGCAGTGATTACATGATCGTCTTCACCAAGCATAGAAACTGAACCTACTGCCACGGCTTCCTGCCCAATGTAGAGGTGTAAAAACCCCCCAATATGACCTTGCTGATAGGAACGGAGAGACCGTTCTTCAAATCGTCTGATCCGAAGCATTTTTTCATACAAATCAACCTTTTCTTCAGCCGAAAGCGACTGATTCGCAGAAGAGGTAGAAAAATCTTCGGTACTCTCCTGATTCGGTAGGGCTTTTTCTTCTAGGTTTGGATCCTCTTTTTTTTTGGCAGAATCTGTTGCAGATGGTTCTAAAATAGTATCGTGGTGTAATCCTTCCATAAATTTAAAAAATCGGGTAAAAGTTAATAGAATTTGAAATTATCTATTTATTCGGGACTAGCTTCAATCTTAATCTTAGGTAAAAGGGGATTAGAGCAGTCAGCAGATACTCCCCAAAAACCAGATTTTTGTTTATCGTAGAAAGGCCAGACAAGTTTATGATCAGATGCTGGAATTCCTAAATGATTAATTTCATTTCTAGTAAAAAAATCAAAATACCCTTCTTCAAATTCTTGGGGAAGGTTTACGATAGTCTTTTTACATTCGAATAGAAACATTAGCCAATGGCACGAATTTTCGTATCCCTTTTCCGACACATAGCCAAAAAGAGATAAATCGTCATTATTCAGGGTCATACCAGTTTCTTCTTTTGCTTCCCGAACAGCACATTCGTAAGGAGATTCACCTATGTTCATATTCAATTTTCCTCCAGGGGGACTCCACAAACCTTGGTTCGGAGATTTTTTCCTCTTGAGTAAAAGAATTTTTTCTGCGTGATTGCGAATAAAAAGTAAGCAAGATATCTTGAATTCCATTAGTTTAAGCTTGTTATAAGTACACAAGATTTGGAAAGATGGCAATCTACCAAAATACAAAAACCACAAAAGCTCAGTCCCATGAAATTCTTACCCACTCCATTATTTTTCCTTGCCTCCGTTATTTTTATTGGAAACTTGAAAGCAAATCCGGATCAATTTGTTAAACTAGGAGGGAAGATAACCATCACGAAAGAATCAGATCAGTGGGTCAAAGCCTCCGTTCCATTTGTATTTGTTACCCATCCATTGCTGGAAAAATTTAAATCTAGAAAACCGTCGAGCAAAGAGGATTTAATCAATATTGAATTTATCAATAACATAAAAGTTCGACTTTCATTATGTTTCCTTAATGAATACCAAAAGAAAAGCCTTCGCACCCTGAAATTGCCCGATACGGAATTTTATCAATACTACAGTGCGGAAGTGGAATATATGACTATTAAATTTGATAGAAATACAAAATATGCCCACTTTTTATTTCCTGCTACGATTGCCGAACGGGATGGCTTTTTAACCACCTATATTAATGCAGTTGGATATGTGGTAGAAATAATGTACGACGGAATACCATTGGAAATTTCGGACTCCATTTCTTTCGATAAATACAGGGAGGAAAGAATACTTCAAAAGTTTAAACAACAGGCCCAATCAAACGCGTCTAAGAATGAAGGAATTTTATTACCCGCACACATTGTAAGTTCCAATTACCTAGAAGGTGTGGGACCGGTGAAGAGAATTAAGGGATCGGGATATTAATTTTATTTACTGCTATTTGTTTTTATGAGCGAGAAGAGAGAAGTAATTATAAATTGCGGTATCTCTCATGTGTCCGCGAGTGTGTTTTCTTTAGAAGGAGGTAAATTAAAACTCAAGCAGGTTGCTCTTCAAACTCTACATTATGACTACAGTAATGACCAGATCTGGCTAGATTCATTGATTGCAGGATTGGAATTACTCTGTAAAAACGAAAAACTTAAAGGGGATGCACGTTTTATATTTCCCGGAAGCCTGCTTCTTAACAAAACAATACGTGTTCCCCATGTAAACGAAGAGAAACAGAAAAAAATAGTAGCTTTTGAACTGTCTCAAAAAATGCCATTCCCATTGGCCGAATTAATATGGGACTATCAGGTAATTGATGATGATGGGGTAGAGCAGGAAATTCTTGCCTTTGCGGTGAAGCCAGAAATAGCGGAAACATTTTGCGAAAGAGTGGTTGAGATTGGATTAAACCCTCTGCAAATTACACCTGCACCGATTTTAGACTACAATGCACTAATTTCATCGGGCGTGGGATTAGAGGAACAAGAGACACTTGTTGTTAACGTTGGTGCAAAATCTACGAATTTACTTTTTATTAATCCCACTGGCTTTCTTATACGAAGTATAGCAATTGGGGGAAACGCTCTCACACAAAATATATCTGACAGTCTAGGGATATTATTTGAAAAAGCAGAGGAAATCAAAAAAAGTTATTTCTCAGGACAGGTTGCGTTTTCTCCGGAAGACCCAAGCGTCCAAGTACTGGAAAATTGCTCGCAGCAGTTTTTAAATCGAGCAAGTCAGGAAATTACCCGATCAATTGTAACCTATAAAAGGCTTAAAAAAGGAAAGTCTCCAAATAGGATGTTTCTTGCCGGGAGAGGTGCACTGCTAAACAACTTACCTGAGTACCTTAGCCAGAGCCAAAGTCTAAATATTGATTATTTTGACCCCCTGAAGAGCTTACTGTTAGAGGATGGAATAAGCCAAGAAATGCGCGCCCTTCTTCCTTACATGATTGGCGAACCAGTTGGGCTTGCGACTGCAATTTTGAATAGTAATGAAGGGAATACCTTAAAGCGTCCTCTTAATTTACTCCCTGCAAATAAGCTGACGCACTTATCCTTTAAAAAGAAAATACCACTACTATTAATCGCCGCATTTATTTTCTCCTTACTGCCAATACCGGGCATTTTGAATAAATCATCTTTGGAGGATGAGCTGGAAAAAGAACTCAGTTCAATACAGCAGGAGACAAGAAACCTAAAATCAAATATTGCCGACCAAGAATTACTTCAGGAAAAATTCTTGTTTACTGACAAACTTAATCGATTGGTTTTCGAACGAAATCAAATATTCAGTGAAAAAAGTTTTTCCTGTTGGGTGATACAAGATTTCCTTAACCAGTTGCAGGGATCATTGGACCATGCTGATGTATCGGATGCTTGGTTTGATGAATTAAGGTTTGAAGAAGTCTCTGCAAGAAGCCGAGAAAATATTATAGGTACTCAATTCTTGAAAGGAAAAAAAAGATACAAAATAATACTTTCTGGCAGATATTTAGTTCGGATCGATGAAACCTTTAAGGAGTCCGACACGAACGAGAAAAGAAATCACTTAATTGAGTTAAATAGTGTAAAGCAAGAAGCATTGACTCAATATTTGGAAGCCCTTCCTTTTATTGAAAAGGTTGCAAAGAAAACTTTTTCAATCGAAGGAAAGGGAGATTTATTTAAACGGTATTTTACTCATTTTAAATATGAATTTATTCCGAAATCGTAAACTGTAATCCATGAATTTTTTAAAACACAATAAGTTTTTCTTTTCCTTGCTGTTTTTGTTTTTGGTTTTGTTTACTTCTCTACAATTTATTTCCTGTAATTCTGGAGACAACCTGGAAGAGATTATTTCGTCTATAAAAAGTGAAGAACAAAAAGCAGGTGGTCTAAAGGAAGAACTTTTGCTATACGAAGGACTTTCCGAAGATGCAAACTTAGCGACAGATGATTTGTTAACTTTATCGACTCTAGAAAAAGATCAGCATCGTTTTTGGAATAACATTCTTAATCCAAATGATAATGTTTTTACCACCTGGAAAGATAAAAGCCCGGAGTCAATCAACGCAGATTTGACGAGGCTTTATTCTCGATTACGAAGCATTTGTAAAAAAAATAATATTGATTGTAATCAAAATGAATCAACTGGAAGCAATCCGTTTGGAGTGACCAGTCAGACCGAAGAAAAGAATTACGGATTTGGCCTATCTTCCTATGACGGATTTTGGCCAAGCTTTTCAAAAAACGAGGCAAAATTACTCGGTATTCAAAGTAAGATTATTTCCACTTTAATCGAATATTTAACTGAATCCTCCAATGGAGAACATAGAATTAATCTCCTCACGGTATCACGTGAGCCAGTAGGTGAAGAAGACAGCCAGCATATTGCTGGCGATCAATTAACGAGCCCGAACTTTGTCGATAAATTGGTTCGTTTTAATGGTGGAATAAAATCTTTTGCATTTGAGATAGAGTTTAAAGGTCACACATCACATGCACGAAGTTTTATTAATCAGTTAAGACCTCCCTTTCTTGTAAAAGACTTAATTGTTAGTCGATCGGTTGAATCAAGTAATTCCCTCACCCTTCAATCTTCGCCAAGTCCGTTTCCTTCAGAAACTACTAATTCCGGCACACCGCTCCCGATTGTTCAGAACGTAGAATCGACATTTACATTTTTAATTGAGTATGTTTATGAAATAGATCGAGACTTTGAGTCTTTCATGGTTAAGTCTTTAAAGACAGTACGATTAAATGAAGAACCACTGCAAAAGTTCTTAGAATTATCAGGAAATTCAAAAATAGGTTCGAGATTAAACAAAATCTTATTAAATCGTGAAATTCGTTAATTCACATTACGACAAAATTGCCATTGTGCTGGTACTGCTGACTCTTGGGATTGTTAGTGTTATCTCCTTTATGGAGCCCAGTGATTCAGAAAAGAAAAATAAACCTCCAGACGCTCATTCCTTTTCTATCGATTCGGTCGGCGGAGAAGATGTATTAATATTGTTAAAAGAGACTCAACTTGTACCTGGAGACAGTATTGAAATTCGTAATATCGGGTCGGATGAAATCGAAAAATTCAGTGTTAAAAAAGTAATATTTTCAAAAAAAAGTCGGGTTACCATTCAGTCGAAATCTCAAGAAATTTACAAGGGAAGATTATTAAACCCGAGTAGCACGATTTTAGCAGCCGGTTGGGACAAATCGAGAAACCCGATCGCTCTAGATACCGAAAAAGGGGTAAAGAATATTAGTTTTAAAGATATTAAGTTTATTCGTGGTGATCAAAAGCTGGTTTTGAATGAAGAGATCGATACAATCGATGTAGGAGATTCGAAAATTTCTGTTTATCAAACCAAGTCTCAATTCTTAAACGATTCAAACCGGACAGAAAAGAGTCGATGGACAAGTAGTGCGACTGAAGGAAATTCTTCTATTTACGATCTGTTTACTCCGCCCATTATTTATTTGGTAAACGGTGAATTAACTACAACACTACCAGAAGTTCCCACTGAGGAGGCTAAAGAAGAAGAGTTTGGTTTGACCGTTGTTTCCTTTGAAAAAAATCATTATCGATTAAAATTAGCGAGCTGGATAGGAAAGACTCCCTATTTCGAGGACTTTCAAACTAGAGTCTCCGCAAACTCAGATAAAAATG
>Ga0233426_10004750_pt1 | contig 10050 bp, 9 predicted proteins | sample SI_118_April2016_6_FD_179875 | JGI IMG/M metagenome (GOLD analysis project Ga0233426, IMG submission 179875) | Seawater microbial communities from Saanich Inlet, British Columbia, Canada - SI_118_April2016_10_MG | ecosystem: Environmental > Aquatic > Marine > Inlet | place: Canada: British... | reverse complement strand
GAATGTTAGCAATACCTTATTTTCTTGGTTCACCCCATGTCCATTGCTAACCATGACGTGTTTAAAATTATTGCCCAAGCTCACCCTCAGCTGCGTAAATCTGAGCGCAAGGTGGCCGACTATGTGCTCGAACATCGTGCAAAAATTGTGCAAATGCGTATTGTTGATCTGGCTGCAGCCGCGGCGGTAAGTGAACCCACCGTGGTGCGGTTTTGCCGAGCCCTAGACTTTGACGGATTTCAAGATTTTAAACTTAATTTAGCCCAGTTTATGGGTACTAATACGTCTTATCAACAATTCCGCCTAGATAGCCGAGATTCGGTGGAACAGTTTAAAGAAAAGATTTTTGATGCCACCATGGGCAACCTCATGCGGGTAAAGTCTGATTTAGATGCAGCTAACCTAGAACAGGCTATTATGGCCTTAGCTCGGTCTAAGCGAGTTGACTGTTATGGCTTTGGAGCGTCAGCGCCTATTTGTACTGACGCACAACATAAGTTCTTTCGCCTTAATATGTCGGCGGCGGCTTATGCAGATCCCCACTTACAAACGATGGCGGCTGTGACCTTAGAACCTGGTGATGTAGTGATTGCGGTATCACAAACAGGCCGCACGAAAGACTTGCTGCACAGTACGCAACTGGCCATGGATGCAGGAGCGACAGTGATTGCCCTGTGCCCAAGTAACACACCCTTGGCACAGCAGGTACAAATTCCCTTATACATCGACTTAGATGAAGATAAGGAACTCAACACCCTCATGTCGTCTCGAATTACCCAAATGGTTGTTATCGATGTGCTGGCTGTGGGAGTTACCATGCAACTGGGTGAAGAAACGATGGCCCATTTAAAAACGATTAAACGCTCCCTAAGGAATTTACGTGTGCCGGTGAAGCGCATTAAGTAGCCAAACTACCCTTGCTCTATTACCCATAGTTCAGTTTTGGCGTTTGTTGTGTCACCCCTGCAAATGGACTCCGCCCTAACCATTGACTCATGGCTTTGGCTAACTGAGGGTTGCCCCTAATGACAAGTGAGCCCTGATTGACCTCATCCTCGAAATTGCTATAGCCCATGTGGATAGATGTTAAACCTCTGACCGAACTGGTGATAAGTAAGTCGGTGTCTAAACCTGGATCAACAATGCAGTAGTTTACATCGTTTTGGCTAATGACCATCCAATGGCGTCGTTTTTTACTCGAAAGCTCGGGGAAGTTGAACTCTAGGACACAGTTGTCTAAGCTAATTCCTTCAGGCTTTCGCCCGCAAATTGTGGTGTTATGGCACATCAAATTTAATAACATACAAGGACTGTAAAAATGTCGGGAACTATCGGTTTAAATCATCTAGGCTTATCTGTCGAAAACCTCGAAGCTAGTAAGTCATTCTTCGTTGATGTACTAGGCTGGGAAGAGTCAGGATATGACCCATCTTATCCTAGAACAGCAGTATCAGATGGAAAGCTTCGTCTTACACTTTGGCAAGTCGATCAAAGTTTAAATGGTGCTGGATTCGACCGTAAGAGAAATGTAGGTCTTCACCACTTGGCTATTCAAGTTGAATCAGAATTAAAGCTTGATGAGTTATATAGAAGAATCGTTGACCATCCAAAGTGTACTATTGAATTTGCACCTGAGTTACTGTCAGGTGGACCTCGTAAGCACATGATGTTCAATGAACCGTCAGGTTTACGGTTAGAACTCATTTGGCAAGGCAATTAACTTAAGCCTGTGCCATAACAAAAATAAGCAAAGGACGCATAACGGCTGTCACCGTTTTTGCTAAATAATGGTAATTATTAGAATAAGGAGGTAGTCATGCGAAATTAAGCGGTGGATATCCCACATGAGAAGCAAAGCGTCCAGTTTATTAAGATTCACTTCACTATTAAACCAGCGCTTTCCCCAAGTTCCAAAAGACTCAATGATAGGAATAAGCTCGCGACCTGCAGTGGATAAATGATATTCCACCATGTTACCTTTTATGTGCTTTATTTCTACCACTCCATGGTCTGAAAGTTCGGTTAAACGTTTAGACAATAGCGACGGTGACATCAGTGGCACTCCGCGTCTAATTTGGTTAAACCGTGTGCTACCACACATCAGTTCACGCACCACTAGCGTAGTCCAGCGGGTGCAAAGTATTTCTGAAGTGATGGCGACAGGGCAAAACTGTCCGTAACTAAGACTCATAATAACCTTCCTTGCTTTGTTAATGACAAAAAATAGCGCTAATAAATAAGGGATTTATGTGACATTTTGTTTTATAAAAGAGTCTGGTGAAAAGGTTAAATACCCGTGGGTCATAATTTAATTGAGCTGGTTACATAACCATTGGTTATGTAACCACAATCTTGTTAACTTTAATGGCTCAACCGAGCTTAACTTTGGGTCAACTTTATTGAAGGTAAAAACTATGAAATTTGAAGGTAATGCGAGTTTACTGCAGCAAAAAATGGCAGCTAGTAGCGCTGGAGTGTCAAGGCGTTTAGCTGTGATGCGAGCCCTTAATCTTAATGTAGATGACGCCATATTAGATGTAGGCTGTGGGGCGGGTCATTTGTTAGAAGATATTGCACTTGCTGTGGGCACCAACGGTAACGTGGTGGGGCTTGACCCCAGTGAAACTCAATTAGTGGCAGCCAGGCAGCGCTGTGAACCTTTAAATAACGTTCAATTCTTATGTAGCATGGCTGACAAGATCAACTTGCCTGATGCTTCTTGTGATGGCATTGCCTCTATTCAAACCTTGGATTATATTGAAGATGTAGGTGCTACATTAGCAGAAGTGGGACGCTTGTTAAAACCCAGATCCAGCTTTGTTAATGTGTCCGTACTTTGGGATCACTTCAAATTTCATGGTGCTGATGAGGCCCTCAATAACCTCATACATGAGGCTTTTAAAGCCCACTGTTATCATCAAATGCTGCCACTCGAATTGTCTGGCCAGTTATCCAAGCAGGGCTTTGGTAATATCCGCACTGAGTCACTCGCTTTTGTCATAACCCAGCGTCACGAAAACTCGCCCGCAGCATACGCAGAACTGGTGTTGGCTAATTTTGCCTTGGGTCAGGGTGTGGAGGAAGACAAGGTAAGAGCATGGCAGTCTCAGCTAGCGCAAGCAGAAAGTGAGGGCCGATTTGGTTTCACGAGCTTTCCAGTACTAACCGTGGGTACCAAGCTATAAAGCCCTTGTTTGCAATAACTGAATTGGTATTTTCAAAGTGAATGTGCCTAATAGCTTTTGCAGAAAATAGACTAGTTATAAATGATCTCGAGCGCTATAGTTAAACACCGGTTTAAATATTCGTTATTATTTTTTAGGATGTCATGTTCCTGTAATGGAATCGGATATCAAAATGTTTGATACAGGGAGATTTTACTATGAACAAAGTTGCAATTGTAACGGGTGCATCACGTGGGCTAGGTCGAGGCATTGCCCTCACGTTGGCCAAAGAAGAAGGTTATATCGTTTATGCGACAGCGCGCAATAAAAAGGCGTTGGAGGATTTAGCTGCAGAAGCGACGATTGATAATGCCACAGGTGGTGTGATTCATGCCTGTGCCCTAGACCAAAAGGATGATGCTGCAGTAGAAGCTTTTGTTGGGCGGGTGGCGGCTGAACAAAAGACCATTAAGCTTCTGGTCAACAGTGCTTATAGTGGCTTAATCGCTATTGCCCCACACTTTGGTAAATCGTTTTGGGAACGCCCCTTGTCTGTCTATGACGAGGCTTTTGATGTTGGTGTTCGCAGTAGTTACGTCATGAGTAAATTTGTTGCACCACTCATGGTGGCGCAGCAACAGGGGTTGATTATTCAAACCTCTAGTACGGGCGCATTTCACTATGCGTTTGATGTTGCTTATGGCGCCGCTCACTCAGCAATGGATCGCCTGACGGCGGATATGGCACTGGAATTAAAGGATCATAAGGTGAACGCAATCACCCTTCATCCAGTGGGTGGGTGCCAGACAGAAGTCGTGTCATTCCCTGGTGGAGAGAGCGTAATTTATGTAGGTAGGGCGGTGGCCGCATTGGCAGAAAAAGCCACTGAAGCAGAGTTAACTCAAATGAGTGGCCAGGTGGTAATTACTGGAGAACTATCCGAAAAGTACAATTTTTCAGATGATAACGACCCTCAAGGAGAGGCTAAAAAAGCAAAAATTGAAGGGGCTAAGGGCCAACGCTCAATGATGGAACAGGTCCAGTTCCAGAACCAACAGCAACGAACTCTGGACGTTTATGACACTGATAATGGCCTACCATTTAAGTTCACTGACCTTAACAGTCCTATGTTTGGAGAAATGTTTTCTGGCGCTAAAGACTTCAGTTAGGTGAATCAATAGAAACTTGGTGGGGTGAGTTCAATCCTACCAAGCACTTGCTTAGCAATTGCTAGAGGCCACCTAATAGGCCCAATGTTAGCTGCTGATCCCAATTCATTTATATTGATCTTGTTGATGCATAGCTAACAAGGTCACCCTCCGCTGACATGGCCACCACTTGGTCGCACTAATGAAAATCACGAGAATTGATGTTTAGCTGGTCTAGTAGGTGGCTACAATCAATCAGTTTACCGGCAATAATGTGGATGACCTGGCTGTCTGGGTCGCGCTCTAAAATACCTTTTACTTTTAATATTTTGGCATTTAAATAGGCCTGCCTTTGGGCTCGCGCTGTGCCTTGCCAGACCACTAAATTAGTATTACCCGTTTCATCTTCTAGGGTAATAAAGGTCACTCCAGAGGCGGTGCCCGGTCTTTGCCGACCGGTGACTAACCCTGCTGCGGTCACTAAACTTTGGTGGGGTTTATGGGCCATTTGGCGTGTACTTATGCAGCCTTTTAGTAAACCTGCATGGCGTAATAGGGCAATGGGATGATGTTCTAAACTCAGGTTTAAGCTGGCGTAGTCTTCTGTTAATGCATTTAAGGCGACAGGTGCGGGCAGTTGTTCTGGGTGGGTCTCGTGTATTTCTCTTAGTAATGGCAGGTCTTGGTGGTTATCGAGCAATTGCCAACGGGCTTGATAACGGTGGCCACTGAAACAGGTGAGAGCGTTTGCACTTGCCAGTGACTCCAGTTGGCCTTTAGCCAAGTGCAATGCCTGCACCTGTGAAAGTCCTTGAAACCCTTGTGGGGGGCGCTGTGCTATTAACTCTTGTATAGGGCCTTGGCGTACACCTTTGACCTGACGTAAGCCCAAGCGTATGGCCAGTTCTGCTGTGTCAGTAGTTTCTAAACTGTGGTCCCATGCGCTGTGGTTAATGCACACGGGTAGTACTTGTACATCATGGCGGCGAGCGTCTTGCACTAATTGAGAAGCACTATAAAACCCCATGGGTTGGCTGTTAAGAATGGCGCAGTAAAAGGCTGCTGGGTAATGGTATTTAAGCCAAGCTGAGGCGTAGGTCAAAACGGCAAAGCTAGCAGCATGAGACTCGGGGAAGCCGTATTCACCAAAGCCTAAGATTTGTTGGTATAAACGCTCTGCAAAAGCCTTATCATAACCCCTTGTCACCATCCCCCCAACTAGCTTATGACGAAATTGATCTAGCTCGCCATGACGTTTCCAACTCGACATGGCTCGGCGCAAAGCATCGGCTTCACCGCCACTAAAACCAGCTGCTACCATGGCAAGCTTTATCACTTGTTCTTGAAAAATAGGTACCCCTAGGGTGCGCTCTAGTACCTGTCTCACTTCTGGTGATGGGTAGTCTATGCTTTCTTTACCCGCTCGGCGGCGCAAAAATGGATGCACCATATCCCCTTGAATAGGTCCTGGGCGCACAATGGCAATTTGAATCACAAGGTCATAAAAACAGGCGGGTTGTAAGCGTGGCAACATACTCATTTGGGCGCGTGACTCCACTTGGAAAACCCCCACACTGTCACCTTGTTGTAGCATGGCATACACCTTAGCATCATCATCCATACGAGTAATATCTGCCAAGCTAAGCTGACGCCCGTGGTGGTGTTGCACCATGTGTAATGCTCGGCGTATGGCGCTAAGCATGCCCAAGGCTAAAACATCGACCTTGAGTAAGGCAAGGCTGGCTAAATCGTCCTTGTCCCATTGAATGACGGTGCGCTCAGCCATAGAGGCATTTTCTATAGGCACTAGTTCGCTAAGGGGCCCTGCGCTAATAATAAAACCACCCACATGTTGTGACAGGTGACGGGGAAAGCCTTGCAAGGTTTCTACCAGCTGCAAGAAGCATCGGCCCACGTGACTTTGACCATCTAAACCTAAGCTTTGTAATTGCTCATGCCAACTAGTACTCGCGTCTTTGCGGTCTACATTTTTGATAAATAGTTCAAGTTGGGGCAGATTAATGCCCAGGGCTTTACCCACTTCACGTACGGCACTTTTAAAGCGATAAGTGATCACGGTGGCGGCTAAAGCCGCTCGGTGGCGACCATATTTTTGATAGATATACTGAATAATTTCTTCCCGCCTTTGGTGCTCAAAATCCACATCAATATCGGGTGGCTCAGCCCGTTCTTTAGAAATGAATCGCTCAAATAAAACCTGTATTTGACGGGGGTCAACGGCAGTAATTTCTAGACAATAGCACACCACAGAATTAGCAGAAGAGCCACGACCCTGATATAAGATGCGCTGGCTCTTAGCAAACTGAACAAGGTCATATACGGTTAAAAAAAAGTGTGCGTAACCTTCGGAGGCAATAAGGCTAAGCTCTTTATCTATAATGAGGGCAATGTCATGGGGCACCCCTGCGGGAAAACGAATGGCTTTCCCTTGCTCTACTAGGTAGTGCAAATAACTGTTGGCGTCATACCCACTAGGCACTAGTTCAGCAGGGTATTGGTAACTGAGTTCAGATAAACAAAAATCACATTGTCGGGCAATGGTGACACTGGCTTGTATCCATGAGGGTGGGTAAAGTTTAACGATTTTATCCAATGGCCGCAGGCTGTGTTCACGATTGGCTTGCAAGGCATAGCCACAGGCATAAACAGGCATTCCTAGGCGAATTGCTGTGAGGGTGTCGTGTAGCATTTGCCGATTGGGGTTATGCATAATGACCTGCCCAAGGGCCACTATGGGTAAATCATAGTGATCAGCCATGCTTTGGCAGTGGGTGTTTAGGCTCTGGTCTAAGGCACTTAGGCGCCGGTGGCAGCCTACCCATAAGCGTTGTTTATGTTGAGTGCTTAATGTTTTCCCTAACTCACTAATGCTATTTGGATGGGGGTTCCATATAAGTAAGCACTCACTAAGTGCTTTAAAGTCATGTTGATAAACTTGATACCGACCCTTTTCACACCGCTGCCTAGCAAGGCTAATGAGTTGGCATAACTGAGCATAGCCTTGGCGGTTTTTTGCCAGCACTACGATGCTTTCTTGGGCCTCGAGTTGATCGGGTTTAAGTAAAAACTCACTGCCAATAATGAGTTTAATATTGAGACCCTGTTCCTTTTTATACTGGTACGCTCTAACCACCCCAGCCACTGAACATTCGTCGGTGAGGGCCAGAGCTTTATAACCCAAAGTATGGGCTTGTTGGAGCAATTCTTGGGGGTGGGATGCCGCCCTTAAAAAGCTAAAATTACTTAAACAATGCAGCTCAGCATAGTCCACAACAGACGCAATATTCATGAGAAATACCCATGTAAAAACCATTCCTCTCTGGGGGTGCGAAATAGCCAACAGATCTGTCCCATGGGGTTGCGTGCAATAAAGTAGTCGCGGCAAATACTTACGTTATCCCACCAGCCACTTTGTATGCGTTCGGGGCCAGACAAGATACACCACTGATGATTAGGCTTATGTCCTAGAGCCTGCGGCAGGGCAAATAACAAACTAGGACGTAAGGCTATGGTGGCAGGTTGAGTTTGGTAATGGCTGTGAGGTGGGCCTTGGTAAAAACTGCGTTCAGGGCGATGGTCATCGCGTAAATACACTTGTTGGACTGCATGGTCTCCAAGCTTATTCTGTAAACGGCTAATCAGTTGCCCAGGGGTGAGTTTGCCTCCTGGGGGTTCAAACAACTGTGCTGCTAAAGGCGCCCATGGCATTTGTCCTTTGGTGTTAAGGCTAATGGCAATAATAGGGGCCTGTAGCTGCAATTGTTCTAACCTTAGCATGCACAAAGCTAACCAAGCTTCACCACGGTATTCGCCATCACTACAACCTATGTGTAGCCGCTCAGCGTTCTGTTCGCGATACTCTAAGCCCAAACTAAGTCCTGCTACTCTTAGTTGGCGTGGCCCTAAAAAAGCTTCTAGGTCATTTAATAAGCGCTTTAATGGAAAGCGTAAGGCCGTACTCTGCTCAATCTCATAGAGTAGTTCTAAGCGTTGGCGAAAGTGTTCAGGGGGCCGGTAAGCCGATCGCTCAGGCGCACTGTGGGTGTCTAGTTGTTGCAAATAGGTGACAAGGTTTTGGCCTAAACGCTGGCCTAGTGCTGACCTAGGTAGGGCTTGTGCTTGGCCTAGCGTGTTCAGTCCAAGGCGTTCCAGCTGTAGGGCCAGTTTATATTCTAGACCAGCGCCATGAATGGGTAATTGGCTGAGTAATTTTGTGGCTTGACGTTGGTCTTTTAATAGGCGGTCGTTACCTACACGAGCCAACACCTGTGCCGCTAAGGGGCTATGGGCACTGGCATAGTGGTAGTTTAAGCCACGTTCCTTGAGAGGCTGTTGTAACTGTTGCCAGTAGGCATCAAGGCCATTATATAAGCGCAGCATATCGCTTGTTTGCAACAGCAAACCTTGGGGTGGATCAAGGTACAAGGTGGCACTGGTTTGGTACAAGCGCTGGGCTAGCTGCAACAGTAACCGCTGTTCTTGTTTGGCGTCGTAGGCAATAACTTTAAGTTGAGCACATAAAAGGGCAGCTTGAGCTAAGCCTGTGCCTATTTTTATACCCCATTGGCGTGCTTCTGGGTTAGCCTGCAGCACTTTATTTTTATCTACTAAAACACAGGGTTGGTGATACGCCTGTTGGTTTAAAAGGCTATCAAGTTGTAGGCTGGGAAAATATAAATAAAGCCACTGCATGCATCAACGCAACTGTAATGGCAATGCCACAATATTGTTTATTGGAGCCTTGACTAAATGAGTAGGCCTATGAGATGGCACCGTTAAAGAGGGCCACAATGCATGCATATCTACCTGACATGGGTGTTGGGGCCACTGGCCTTGGTACTTATGAATTTGTAGGCGCAGCCCTGTAGCTAGTGGGGAGAGTGATAAACGTGCACTCACGGGTAAAGCACTGGTGCTAGGTTCGGCTTGAGAATTTAACCAAAATATGAGGGCTTGATTGTCTTTGGCTGAGACTTGTAAGCGTTTTGCTTGGGGTGCAGTGAGCTTAGGTGCCCATAAAATAAGATGGCTACAGCACCCACTATTAAGACTTTGCTCGGCACTCCACAGGGCTTGTTGAGGGTTTTGGCAGCGGATTAATAAAGTTTGGCTTAGATCAATGCCATGTTGTGCTAAAGCTTGGCCATTGAGTTCTGCGGGTGGATTAATCCATACTTGTAAGCGTGACTGAGCTTGGGCTAGTAGAGGTAATAACAAGCGTAGTTCACCAATACCCATAGGACCACAGGCTAACTCCACTAATCCAGTTTGGGGCCAACCCCCTTGTAAGTGGGCATCTAAGTTGGGGTAAAAACTACTTTGACGGCGATGATCTGGGCTAGCCATTTGCCGAGCTCGCCAAATTAAACGTTCTTTTTCGAGTTGTAGGAGAACCATAATAAAACCAATAGTAAAACCAAAAATACTGTATATATATACAGTATTCTGACATATTTTTAGCTCAGGTCAAGGGAAAAAATGTTTAGCCCCTGCATAAACACAGTTGGGTTCTCATATCGCTTGAGTGGGGGCTGTTAAAAGGCCAAACACATTGCCAACATACAGCTTAAGGTAGGGTTATTTTTTACACCACTAATGACGTAACTACATGGTGTAAATGACGTAACTACATGGCGTAGATGCCACCTGGTATTTCTTTTGGACAAGTCCAAAAGAAATACACGCTGCTGTAGTTTTGTAAGCCTTGACCGCCGCAC
>Ga0233426_10004748_pt1 | contig 10051 bp, 9 predicted proteins | sample SI_118_April2016_6_FD_179875 | JGI IMG/M metagenome (GOLD analysis project Ga0233426, IMG submission 179875) | Seawater microbial communities from Saanich Inlet, British Columbia, Canada - SI_118_April2016_10_MG | ecosystem: Environmental > Aquatic > Marine > Inlet | place: Canada: British... | reverse complement strand
TAATTAAATGGTTGACCTAGTGAATATTTATAGGCCATGGCTGCAATTGTAGGTATTTTTGCTATTAAGCGACGAGAAGAGACCATTCTTTCATAAGGATCATTAATATTAGTTGAATCTGGATAAAAAGAAGAAAGAGCACCTACAACACCTACCATTATAGCCATAGGGTGAGCATCACGTCTAAAACCTCTATAAAAATTTATAAGCTGTTCATGAACCATAGTATGAAGAGTAATTGCGTTTTCAAATTCTATTTTTTCATCTTTTTTTGGTAACTCACCATTAAGTAGTAAATAAGCAACTTCTAAAAAACTACTATTATCGGCTAACTGGTCAATAGGGTAACCTCTGTGAAGCAATATGCCTTGTTCTCCATCTATGTAAGTGATTGCTGATTCACATGATCCAGTTGATCCATAACCAGGGTCATAAGTAAATATACCTAGATCACTATAAAGAGATCTAATATCTAATACAGAAGGTCCAACTGTTCCAGGTAATGTTTTTAATTCTAATTCTTTGCCATCAAAAACGATCTTGTTTTTTTGTGAATTTGCATTATTTGACATGTTAATTACCTTAATAAGTGTAAATGATTTAAAATTTCTTAATAAAATTAATATGTATAATTTAGTCGATTTAAAGTAATTGTACAACCTAGTTCATATATAACAGTAACTATATCTGGAGAATTTGTTTTGCCAGTAAGAGCTACTCTTAACGCAGGACCAATATCTTTAAATTTTATAGACTTTTCTATAATATACTGTTTAAGACAATTATCAATATCATCTTTAGTCCATTTGCATTTATTTAATAAAACGCTAATTTCTTTTATATTTAAAATCTTATCTTTCAATATTAAAAGATTATTTATATCAGTGCAAATAAAGTCATCAGAAGTAATCCATTCTATGTCGTCCTTAATGTCAATGAATGTATTAATTCTTTTCAATAATACAGGTAATAGAGCCTTTAATCTCTTTTTTTGGATGTTTTTAAGATCGAGAGAAAAATGTTGCGTTATTAAATTTAAAACTTCGTTAAGATCCTTTTGCCTAAGGACTTTAGAATTAATATTATTAAGTTTTTGAATATCAAACCTAGCTGGAGATTTATTAATTTTCTCAATAGCAAACTCGCTAATAATTTTTTTTAAATCAAAATCATTTTCGTTTTGCGCCGTCCAACCTAACTGTAATAAGTAAAAGAACATTGCTTCAGATGTGTATCCCATTTTGTGATAATCAAATATATTAGTAGCACCATGTCTTTTTGAAAGTTTCGAACCATCGCTTCCATGTATAAGAGGTATGTGAGCATAAGAGGGCTCTTGCCAATTCAAAAATTTTATAATTTGAATTTGCCTAAAAGCATTATTTAAATGATCATCACCTCTAATAACATGAGTAATTCCCATATTATAATCATCTACTACAGATGAAAGCATGTATGTTGGGCTTTTGTCAGATCTAAGTATAACCATATCATCAAGTATTTCATTATTAACAGACACTTCCCCTTGAACTAAATCACGTATTGTAGTTATGCCGTTAGAAGGCATTTTCAGTCTAATAACAAAGTTTTCATCATTGAGATTGTTAACATTATCTCTCCATGGTGATTTTATAGGTATTCCGTTTTCTCGGCTTTTCATTCTCAACTGTGAAAGTTCTTCAGAACTTAAATAACATTTATAGGCAAAACCTCTATTTAAAAGTTCATATGCTACTTTAATATGTGATTTAATTTCTTGTGATTGATAAATAATTTTTTCTGAAGGGAAAATGTTTAGCCACTTAAGACCATCGTGAATTGCTTGAACTGCTTCATTAGTAGATCTTTTAGAGTCAGTGTCTTCTATTCTAACTAAATATTTACCTTGATGCTTTTTAGCAAACAAAAAATTAAATATAGCTGTCCTTGCGCCACCTATATGTAAATAACCTGTTGGGGAAGGGGCAAATCTTGTAATAACGTTCAAAATAAAACTCATAAAATAGTTAAAAAAATACTATTGGCATAGAATTATAAAAAATTAAACATTAATAATTAAAAGTTAATTATAACTTCTTATAAGGCCACTCATTTTACCTTGTATGACAATTCTATCAGGGCCATAAATTTGTGTTTTGTAATTTTTATTGGCTGGTTCAAGTGCTATGCTATCACCCTTTTTTCTAAATTTTTTTAACGTAGCTTCTTCATTGTCAATTAAAGCCACAACTATGTCACCATTATTAATATTAGTTTTCTTGTTAATTATCACTGTATCACCGTCAAAAATACCTTCATCAATCATTGAATCACCTTCTACATGAAGTGCATAACAGTCTTCAGAAGTTAAAAGTGAAGAGGGTACTTCTAAATATTCACCATGATTAGATATTGCCTCAATAGGTGATCCTGCGGCAATTTTACCAAGAAGTGGAATTTGATCCTTTTTTGATATATTTTTTTCTGTTATAGGATGTGAATATTTATTGATAAACTTGTCTTTAAAATTAATTACGTCACTATTATAAGTCTGTCCGTTAGGGTGTTTTTTAGGAGCTATTGCTCTTGCTTTATTTTCTAAACGCTTAATGTAACCTCTTTCTTCTAAAGATTTTACAATCCTGTGTATACCAGATTTAGACTTTAACTGTAATTCCTCACAAATTTCTTCATAAGATGGAGACACACCATATTTTTCAATACGGACAATAAGAAAATTTAATAATTGATTTTGTTTTAGAGTAAGAATGAAAGTCTCCATGTTCACACTTTGTTCTATCATTAAACATCTAAATCACCAAGTGTTTTTTTAAATATTATTAGGAAATCTTAATATCATTACTATTTCACCTTTATTTTTAGCACATTCAAAAGGATCTCTTACAATTAAACAATCAGAATATGAAAACTGTGTAATCATTGAGCTATCCTGTTTGTTTATGGGCGTAACTAAAAGGTTTCCATCTTCAATATTGATTTTAGCTCTTACAAAATCCATTCTTTCGTCATTAATAGGTAGCGTCCCATTTAAAGTAACTTTTTCAAATATTGGATATTTTTCCGTAACACCTAACATTGACCTAATTGCTACATTAACAAAAATCAAAGAACATACACCACTTGATACAGGATTTCCTGGTAGTCCAATAAGAGGGGTTTTATCAACTATAGAAAATAGCAATGGTTTTCCAGGTCTCATTGCAATTTTCCAAAATTCATTTTGACTTTTACCTTTGAACTTTTGTAAAGCTTTTTGAATAAGGTCATATTTACCTACAGAAACTCCACCAGTGGTTACTATTAAGTCACTATCAAGAGCCTTATTTAAAATATCATAAATATTATTTTCATCATCATCAGTAATTGGTAAAATTCTTGGTATTCCTCCAAATTCTTTGACCATTGCTGCTATCATCAAGTTGTTTCCACTTGGTATTTGATCTTTTGTTAGTTGTTCTCCTACTCTTGAAATTTCATTACCAGTAGATAGTATTGAAACAACTGGTTTTCTTGTTACAGTTACCCACGTTTGTCCAGTCATCGAAATAGAGCCCAAATGTCTAGATTTAATTAAAGATCCAATATTGAAAATACATTCACCTTTTTTGAAATCTAAACCTTTTTTTCTAATATTTTGATATTTTATTATATCGGATTGTGTTGAAATATATATTTGATCGCTTGAGGTACGAACATTTTCCTGAATGATAACAACATCACATCCTCTTGGCACTTTTGCTCCAGTAAAAATTCTAACTGCTTCAAATTTTTTAATTTTTTTTTCGAATGGATTACCTGCAGAAGATTCACCAATAACTTTAAAATTTATAGCTTTTTTAGAGTTATTTTTATTATTAGAGTTTAATTCAGTAAAATCTTTGAAATTTATAGCATAGCCGTCCATAGAAGAAACGTCATATTTTGGATTATCAATTTTACTATAAATGGGTTCAGCTAGACATCTACCTAAGGAGTTTTGAAGAAACACATCTTCATTACTAATTTTTTTAAAATTAGATTTAATATTTCTAATGGCTACATCTAAAGATATTAATTTAGATGCGGGCATTGAATTCCCCTGACTTTCCTCCTGATTTATGCGTAAGTTTGATGTCTGATATTATCATTCCTCTATCAACTGCTTTACACATGTCATAGATAGTTAATAGTGCAATTGACACTGCGGTAAATGCCTCCATTTCAACTCCAGTTTTACCAATTAAGGATGCCTCTGCTATTACCTTTATGCATGAACATTTTTTATCAGGTTGTAAATCCATATTTACATATGAAAGTGGTATAGTATGACATAATGGTATTAATTGATCTGTCTTTTTTGCAGCCATAATTCCTGCTAGTTTAGCAATATTAAGTACTTCGCCTTTTTTGATTTTAATATCTAAGATTTTCTTAAGAGTTTCTGGTTTCATAGTAATTTTACCAGAAGCCCGAGCAACTCTGACAGTACTTTCTTTGTGGTTAATATCAACCATACTTGGATCACCATCATCATTGTAGTGAGTTAGTTTGTTTTCATTCAATTTTTTACTCCTAAAATTTCTTTAGTAGCTGACGTAACGTCTGGTTTTTTCATTAAACTCTCACCAATTAAAAATATATTAACACTATTTTCTTTTAACATAATTAAATCTTGATGATTTTTTAGTCCACTTTCAGCAACAATGAGTTTATCTGTATCTATATGTTTCTTTAAATTTATAGTATTATTTATATCAACTTCCATGGTTTTTAAGTTTCTATTATTAATACCTACTAAACTAGTTTTTAATTTATTTGCCATTATTATTTCTTCATAAGTATGAGTTTCAACTAATACGTCCATATCATAGTTGTAAGCTTCATTTTCTAATAATTTAGCTTCATCAATAGTAAGAGCTGCCATAATTAATAAGATACAATCAGCACCTAACGCCCGGGACTCTCTAATTTGCCATGGATCAATTATAAAGTCTTTTCTCAATACTGGTAAATTAACTTTATCTTTTACCATTTTGATATATTTATCGTGACCTTGAAAATATTTTTCATCAGTTAAAACTGATAAACAGGAAGCAGTTCCATTTTTATAATTTTCAGCTAGCTCTATTGGATTAAAGTCATTTCTGATTAAGCCCTTGCTCGGAGAAGATTTTTTAATTTCAGCTATCAAATTTAATTGATTAGGTTTGTCTAAAGTTTTAATAAATGCTCTGGGTTTTTCTTGTTTATCTATTTGAAATTCAAGCTCTTGATCTGTTGTTTTATCTTTCTTAAATAAAAGTTCTTCTTTTTTATAATTTATTATTTCTTGTAATTTTGTTAACATTTACATAAGCCCTAATCATTAGTCATATTAATTAGCATATTTAGTTTTTCTAAAGCTTTGCCATTATCAATAGATATAATGGCTTTAGTTGCCGCTTCTTCTAAATTAGAAGCGTTCCCAGTCGCTAATAACGCTGAAGCTGAATTGAGTATTACAACATCTCTAAAAGCACTTTTTTTACCATTTAACAAAGTTATAATTTCTTTTGCATTTTCCTCTGGTTCTCCTCCTATTATATCACTTAATCTGGCAGTTGGTATGTTTATATCAGATGGGTGTATTAAAAATTCATTTATCTCACCGTCTTTTAATTGTGCGCAATAAGTTTCCCCAGTTATAGTTACTTCGTCCAATCCATCACTGCCATGAACAATCCAAGCATCTGTTGATCCTAACTTTTTTAAAGACTGAGCAAATGGCATAATTAATGTTTTATCGTACACACCCAATAGCTGCTTCTTAACTAAAGCTGGATTAGACAGTGGTCCAAGAAGATTGAAAATTGTTCTTATACCTATTTCTTGTCTTATTTTTCCAACATATTTCATGGCTGTATGATGTTTAGGAGCGAGTAAAAAACATATTCCAATCTCGTGCAGGCACTTCTCAACAATATTTATGTCGCAGTCAATATTAACTGAAAGGGATTTTAAGACATTTGCAGCTCCAGATTTTGACGTTGCAGAATAATTTCCATGTTTTGCAACTGGAATGTTAGTTCCTGCTAAAACAAATGAAACTGCTGTTGAAATATTTAAAGTTCCTAAATTATCTCCACCAGTCCCCACAACATCAATTGTGTTATCCTTAGAAGTTATTTTTAAACATTTATCACGCATGATTTCTGCGCCAGCAGCAATCATAATAGGATTGTGGTCTTGCATTTTAATTGCCGTTAAAAATGATGAAATTTGTGAGTCAGTTGCTTTACCACTCATGATTATTTCAAAAGCTAATTTAGATTGTTGGTGATTTAGCTTTTTCCCATCAGTAATTATTTTAAGAAGATTTTTAAAATTTTCATTACTTTCCATCAGTTCTCTTTTCCCTCATTATTACATTTGATAATTAATCTTATATTTTAACGAATTACAATATTTTAATTAATCAACGTTATGTTTTTTATTTGTTTATTATAATGTGGTATTATAACACTCATTTGTTTAAGTGATTGAAAATAAATGATTTTATTTAATTTAAATATGTTGACTGTGCAACATTAAAAATGTAAAAAGTAAAAAATTATTTTAATATAATATAAAAGGAAATTAAATGGCTATAAAAGGCACTTATACAGCCAAGCCCTCAGACATTACAAAAGATTGGTTTGTAGTCGATGCTGAGGGACTAGTTTTAGGACGTTTAGCAGTTATTATTGCTAACAGGTTAAGAGGAAAACATAAAGTTGGTTTTACTCCTCACATGGCTTGTGGAGATAATGTAATTGTTATCAACTGTGAAAAGGTGGTTTTAACAGGTAATAAAAGAACTCAAAAGACTTATTACTGGCATACAGGCTACCCTGGAGGAATTAAAGAGAGAAAAGCTGATAAAATACTTGATGGTAGGTTTCCTGATAGAGTTCTTAAAAAAGCCGTGGAAAGAATGGTTCCAAGGGGGCCGCTTGGTAGGCAAGTTATGAGGCAGCTGCATTTATATGCTGGTAATTCACATCCTCATGAAGCTCAATCTCCAAAAGTTTTAGACGTTAAGTCTATGAATAGAAAAAATAGTTAAGGGTTTTTGTAATGACTGAAGAGAACAAAGATATCAATAATTTAAGTGATTTATCAAAATTAAACCAAAATGAAGAAAGCTCTTCGATAGAGCGTGAGCCTAAAATTGATAAATTAGGCAGATCATATTCTACTGGTAGAAGGAAAGAGTCCACAGCAAGAGTTTGGGTAAAAAGAGGTACAGGAAAAATTACAATAAATGGCAAAGATATGCCTCTATATTTTGCTCGACCTGTATTACAAATGCAATTAAATTTTGTATTTGATGTAACAGAAAGAAAAGACCAATTTGATGTTATTGCCACTGTTAAAGGTGGAGGCCTATCTGGTCAGGCTGGTGCTGTAAGGCATGGCTTGAGTAGGGCCTTAACTTTATTTGAACCAGATTTAAGAAAACCCTTAAAAGTAGCTGGGATGTTAACTAGAGATTCAAGAGTGGTCGAGCGTAAAAAATACGGAAGAGCGAAGGCGAGGAAAAGCTTTCAATTCTCTAAAAGATAATTTTTTGTTATTATTTTTTATTAAAAGGTGTGCTTTGCGCGCCTTTTTTTGTTTATTAATTAATCTATAAATGTTCTAAATAGTTATTTAAAATAGGATTAGATAATGAACCCCATTAAAATTGGAATTGCAGGACTTGGTAATGTAGGCGAAGAGGTAGCATATCAACTTATAAAAGGTTTCAGGGTACAAAACGATCAATTTAAAATTGAATTACACGGTGTTTCTGCAAAATCTAAAGATAAAAAAAGAAAGATAGATACAGGAATTATACCTTTTTTTGACGATCCAGTTTCTATGTCTAATTCTCCTAACATAGATGTAATTGTTGAATTAATTGGCGGCGACGAGGGTGTTGCTAAGGATTTATGTTTCTCTGCACTAAATAATAAAAAAGGGCTTATAACGGCTAATAAAGCTTTAATTGCAAAATATGGGAAAGAGCTTGCTGAGATAGCTGAAGATAATAACCTATTTTTTTCTTTCGAAGCTTCTGTTGCAGGTGGTATTCCTATTTTAAAGTTGATTAGAGAAGGTTTAATCGTAAATGAAATCACAAAAGTAACTGGTATATTGAATGGTACGGCTAACTATATTTTATCAGAAATGGAATTAAATGAGAAAGATTTTGATGAGGTACTTGAAGATGCTCAAAAAAAAGGATATGCAGAGGCTGATCCTTCATTTGACATAGATGGGATTGATGCTGCTCACAAGACTATTATATTATCAGGTCTTGCTTACGGTAAAATGCCAGATATCAATAATTTATCTATAAAAGGCATTAGAAATATTACTTTAAATGACATTAGATATTGTTCAGAACTAGGATATAAAATTAAACTGCTAGGTAATTCAGAAGTTTCATTTAATAAAAATAACAAAGAAGAATTCTTCTGTTCAGTTGAGCCATGGTTAATTCCCAAAAATTACGGGCTGTCTAATGTTTCTGGGGTACTTAATGCAGTCCAAGTTCAATCTAGTTTGGCTGGTAGCGTTATGATTACTGGAGCGGGGGCTGGAGGAGAACCTACTGCATCTGCTGTACTAGCTGATATTGTTGATTTTGCAAATAGAACAAAATTACTTTCATTTGGTAGAAATTCATCAAAAATAAAAAATAATTATAAAACAAACGCATATACCGAAAAATTCAGATTTTACTTAAGGCTCAATGTGATTGATAAATCTGGTGTACTTGCGAGTCTTACTTCTATTTTTAGGGATAACGAATTGTCAATTGAAAGTTTTATTCAAAAATCTAATCATGAAGATAAAACTGCTGAATTAGTTATAATCACTCATGAAGCTAGTAAATCAATGCTAGATAAGGCGCTTTTATCCATAAACAAGTTAGATGGAGTAATTTCAGATCCTGTTTGTTTAAGTATATATTCTTAATAAATTAATTTATGACATTTGATAATACTAAATTATATAATTCTAAATCATCTCTTTTGGATGCAGACTGGTATTTGCTAACTTTAGATAATGAAAAGCAGAGATTAGTTGATTACTTATATCAAAAATATAAAATACCTAATTATATTTCTCCACATTTATCATTTAAAGGCATGAATTTTGAAAATATTGATGATTTTTTATTTCCTAAACTAAAAAACTTATTACCTGATCCATTTGTATTTCAAGATTTAGAAAAGGGCGTTAATAGATTAGCAGAAGAAGTACTTCATTCTAGACCAATTGGAATTTTTGGTGATTATGATGTTGATGGTGCAACTTCAGCAGCTTTGATAGCAAATTATTTAGAGTATTGTGGATGTAAAACATTTATTCATATTCCTGATAGATTTTTAGAAGGTTATGGCCCTAATGAGAGGGCGCTTAAAGGTTTGCATGAAAAAGGTGCTGAGTTAATTCTGACTGTTGATTGTGGGATTTCTTCTTTTGAGCCCTTGAAAGCAATGAGTTCGGTCAACTTAGACCTTATTGTTATAGATCACCATATTCCAGATACTATCCTACCGCCAGCATATGCAATTATAAATCCTAAAAGAATTGACACTCAAAAAGGGTTTGAAGATTTATGCGCTGCAGGTGTTAGCTTCATTTTTTTGATTGGTTTAAACAGAGAATTAAGAAGGAAAGGTTTTTTTAGAAATAAAGAAGAACCAGATTTATTTAAATTTTTAGATCTTGTTGCTTTAGGAACTGTATGTGATGTGGTTCCATTAAAAGGTTTAAACAGAGCTTTTGTAAAACAAGGTTTATCAGTGATGAAAAAAAGAGAAAACTTGGGAATAAAATCTTTATGTGATGTAAGTAAAGTTAATAACCAACCTAACACTCAGGCATTGGGCTTTTCTTTAGGACCTAGAATAAACGCTGGAGGAAGGATAGGTAATAGTGAGTTAGGTGTTTATCTTTTAAAAGAGACTGATGAAATTAAATCACTTGAGATTGCTTGTAAATTAGATGATTTAAATAAAAAAAGAAGATTATTAACTGCTGAATTAGAAAAATCAGT
>Ga0233426_10004747_pt1 | contig 10055 bp, 9 predicted proteins | sample SI_118_April2016_6_FD_179875 | JGI IMG/M metagenome (GOLD analysis project Ga0233426, IMG submission 179875) | Seawater microbial communities from Saanich Inlet, British Columbia, Canada - SI_118_April2016_10_MG | ecosystem: Environmental > Aquatic > Marine > Inlet | place: Canada: British... | reverse complement strand
ACGATGCTTCATGTCCGAATCCCCTGAGGTAAATTTGCTGTCTCGAAAGCTGCTATTTTACCGCACACCAAGGGGGTCGGACTTCTTTAACCCGCTTTAATTTTTAAACCGGACAGCAGTGATTCAGGTTAGAGTCTTTTGCATTAGCCGTGAAGTTACGTAAGGTTAATTGCCCTTTTTTTAGGGTAATTGTTGCGTTGCCTGTAAAAGGTAATAATCGTTCTATTTCTTTTTGTTGTTGTGTTGCTTGCTTAGAGAGTGTTTTAGCCGGGAACTGTTGTATATCCGCGGTTAGCGCCATGTCTTGTTCAAGTATGCCGTTTAGGTTTACTTTACCTGTGATATTGATGTTGTTGTCGCCTAACGAAACAGTTGTATTGCCATCAATATCTGCCCCTTCGGTTGTTTCACCTAATATTTTCCAGTCAGCGCGTACCGCTACGGCCTGATTAATCGCATAATCTTTATTTAGGTTTACATTCACTTTGGCTGTATGTGCTTGTTGGATACCTTGTACACCTTCGGTATTGGTTAGAGTGATACGAGAGCGAATGCTTGTTATCTCGCCTTGTGGTATCTGTATTTTTTCTGATTGAAAGAGTAGGTTGAGAGGGGTGAGTTGCGATAGTGATGACCAGTCAATACGTGCTTCTTGGTTAGTTCCGGTATTGCTTTTTGTTGATTCATCTCCGGTTGTGCCAAGATTATTGTTCTCAGACATCAGTGCCCGTAAATCAAGTGTAGGTAAGTTCAGCGTGATCTCCGGAGCCCCTTCATTAATACGCGATAATAATGTGCCTTGTAACGGTAATGTGATGGCATCTTGCTGGTATGAAACAGAAAACGCTACCCCTTGCTCTTCAGTTTGCAATATTTCTGGACGACGGAGATAGTCAAGTTTGGCAGAAGAGGTTTCTGTTATATTCACTAGAATGTTGTCAGCGGATATATTCGCTTTTTGTAGTATATCGTGGAGACTGGCAATGTTCGGTGCCGATGTTTCTGAGCTATTACTTGCATTGTTAGCCGTATCATTGGTTAATTGATGTAGATGGACAATCCCATTGCTAGCAGAACCTTCCCATTCCTGACTATTCGCTTTCAGAGATTTCCATGAAGTTGAAAAACTAAAGCTTTCTAGCGTTACTGCGCTTTGATCAACATTATTTACCTGCAAGCCTGCAATCTCGATACTAGGCGCGCTAAGGTCAATATTCATTGTGTCAGCAGTAACGTGATAAGAACTAATATAAGGAGTTAATGAAAGCAATGACTGCGGTGAATATTGAATAAGCAATAAGCTGGTAATAATTAGCAGTAATGTAAATGATATAACAGCAAGAACGGATTTAACGATTAAGCGCATGACCATTGATGTGTCCAGTAAAAAGAGGCAGCTATAAGAAAAGAGGTATGAGTTAGCAGGTTAGTGTGAATAGCTAAGGAAGTCAAAAGAACAGCATGCGGGAATTGTCTAATACTAAAGCGGTAGTAATCATTGCGGTAATAGGGGTTATTTGATTGATATCAATAAATTTCGTTTTTAGTCGTTTTAGTATTTAGGTAGATTAAGTAGTCGAGTTAAAGAAGTTAAACAGCTTATAGAGTGAAAAAATGAGGTCATACCATGCTAACTGAAATCAACACTATCTTGTATGCAACAGATCTACACCCCGAGTCTGAGCCTGCGTTATCAATGGCGATAAGTCTTGCGGAAAAATATCAGGCAAAAGTGATTTTTATGAATGTGGTAGAACCGATTAATGTCAGCGTTTATGGCTGGGGTTCGGTGGAACAATGGGTTGAAATCGAGAGCAGTGCGATGGCTAATTCTCAGAAGGCATCGGAGCAGCAGGTTGAAGACTTTTGGGATAACAATTTATTAGAAAGTCATTCAGCGTCTCGACCTGACATTAAGGTCGTGAGTGGACATGCTGCGAAATCGATATTGAATCATGCCGATGAAATAGATGCAGGCATCATCGTCATGGGTTCAAATGGCCACGGTGTTATTGGTGATATATTATTAGGTTCGGTTGCTGATAAGGTCGTACGTTTGAGCAAGCGACCTGTATTGCTGGTGCCGCTTTTAACGGAATAAATGTTATTTTGATGAAGCCCACTTTTTAGTCGGCTATTTATTCATAGTGTCAGTAAAAGTTAAGCGGACATTTGTCTCATTTTCTGTCCAATAAGGAGTAAACGCGCTATAGTTTGGAATTAACTTGATGGTAACTCTATGAAACTTCTTGTCCGTAACCTTGCCCGCACCACCACTGAAGTAGAAATCCAAACATTATTTGAAACCATAGGTAAGGTGCAGTCTTGTACCTTGGTGATGGATGAGAAAGAGGGGCGCTCAAAAGGCTTTGGATTTGTTGAAATGCCCAATCCCGGCGATGCAAAAGGCGCTATTAAAGTGCTAAATGGGAAAGACCTTGATGGCAGTATTATTCGCGTTAAGAGGGCAGAGTCTTAAGCGGCTCTATTCTTCTGCTTTTCACCCTTCTGCCGCGGTATTCCTACCCCTCCGTTTTTGTTTGGCGCATGTCGTTTATTGGTTTTCAGTAGGGCGTTCATCCTTTTGGCTGCATGTAACGTAAACGTTTAAGTCTACTTTCGAATGCCAAATAATAGGGTGCTGCTACATGAAGCCGGTCATATTGTTAATTTCATTACTGTTAAGTTCTGTGGCAGCTGCGTCAAACACAGCGCCGCCATGTCCTGAAAGTCTCAACCACTCTTTTCGAAAGCTTCATAGTAGCGATGATGTCAATATCTGCGATTTGCATACCGGTGGCCCGATACTATTCGTCAATACCGCCAGCTACTGTGGCTTTACACCTCAGCTAAAAGAGCTGGAAGCGCTTCATCAAAAATATCAATCCAAAGGTTTGCGGGTGATTGGTTTTAGCTCAGATGATTTTAATCAAGAAGAGAAAGATGAAGAAAAAGCCGCAAAAATTTGTTTTTATAATTTCGGTGTAACATTTACTATGCTTGCACCAAGCCATGTAAAAGGCAGTAAAGCTAACGCGATATATAAATATTTAGCGGAGATAAGCGGCAAGCCACCGACATGGAATTTTAATAAATATGTCATGGCAGGAGATGGCAAAACTATTAGCCATTATATGAGCGGTGAAAAACCACTTGACTCATCTCTCGAAAATAATATTCGCGAGCTGCTAAAGAATTGAGTGTGCTGTGTGAGTCGATGCGAGAGGAAAATGGTGGGCCCGGACAGACTCGAACTGTCGACCTGCCGATTATGAGTCGGATGCTCTAACCAACTGAGCTACGGGCCCTAAACTTGTTTTTTGTTTTCTGGCGTTAGCTTCTTAAAACAAAAACGCCTCTCTTTTCTGCTGTAGAGTTGAGAGGCGCACATCATACCTATTTTTTTCTATTCGTCCAACTTACTCATCTAAAAAACTTCTTAAATGATCTGAACGACTTGGGTGGCGAAGTTTGCGTAGTGCTTTAGCTTCGATTTGACGAATACGTTCACGAGTTACGTCGAACTGTTTGCCAACCTCTTCTAGTGTGTGGTCGGTGTTCATATCGATGCCAAAACGCATGCGCAGTACTTTGGCTTCTCTTGCCGTTAGGCCAGAAAGTACATCGCGAGTCGATTCGGTTAAGCCTACATCGGTCGCTGATTCAACGGGTGATGTAATGGTGCCATCTTCAATAAAGTCGCCTAGGTGTGAGTCTTCATCATCGCCGATAGGGGTTTCCATCGAGATAGGCTCTTTGGCAATCTTTAAGACTTTACGGACTTTTTCTTCAGGCATTTCCATGCGCTCGCCTAGCTCTTCTGGCGTTGGCTCACGACCCATTTCTTGTAGCATTTGACGAGAGATACGATTCAGTTTGTTGATCGTTTCTATCATGTGTACAGGAATACGGATGGTGCGTGCTTGGTCAGCAATTGAGCGGGTAATCGCCTGACGAATCCACCATGTAGCATAAGTTGAGAACTTATAGCCACGACGATATTCGAATTTATCAACAGCTTTCATTAAGCCGATGTTGCCTTCTTGAATCAGGTCTAGGAACTGTAAACCACGGTTGGTGTATTTTTTGGCAATCGAAATAACCAAGCGTAGGTTCGCTTCGACCATTTCTTTTTTCGCACGACGAGCACGTGCTTCACCAATCGACATACGACGATTGATTTCTTTGATCATCGATAGCTCGATGCCTACGGTGTTCTGTATTTGGTTGAGTTTACGTTGCGAGCGAAGAATCTCTTCTTTCACTTCTTCGAAGTTGGCAGAATAGTCGCGTTTTTTCTCGATAACGCCCGGTATCCAAGTAGGGTCGGTTTCGTTACCTGGGAATTCTTTAATAAAGGTTTTGCGTGGCATTTTTGCCGTACGAACACATAAGGAAAGGATGCGTCTTTCTTCTCTGCGCACGCTTTCTAATACACCGCGTGCTTTTTTATACATCGGGTCGAACTGGCGTGGTGGTAATTTGAAGAACTTAATGATGTCGCCTAGTTCCGATAGTTCTGTTTCGGCTTCTTTGCTTTCTCGTCCATGCTTTTTGATGATTTTGTCTGTTTTGGCTAGTTGCTTCTTCAATGCACCAAAGCGTTCATTGACCTCTACAGGATCAAGGCCGGTATCGACTTCGTCTTCGTCGTCATCGTCGTCAGTTTTATTTTTTTGTGCGGCTGGGCCTGCAGCAGGTACATCGTCAGCAGGGTCGAGCCAGCCTGCGATAAGATCGGGGATGCGTCGCTCTTCTTTTACAAGAAGGTCAAATTCGTCTATTAATATTTGAACCACATTCGGCCAGCAGGCGAGTGCGTGCATTAGGTCGCGAGTGCCTTCTTCGATACGCTTGGCAATAGCGATTTCGCCTTCGCGGGTAAGTAATTCTACCGTCCCCATTTCACGCATATACATGCGAACGGGGTCGGTGGTGCGACCGGCTTCGGTTTCTACGGCAGCAAGTGCGGCGGCAGCTTCAGCAGACGCGATTTCGTCGGCAGAAGAGTCGCCATCAGTCATTAATAATTCTTCGGCATCGGGGGCGTTCTCGTACACGCGAATACCCATGTCGTTGATCATTTGGATAATGTCTTCAACCTGATCTGGATCAGAAATATCTTGCGGCAGGTGATCGTTCACATCCGCATAGGTTAGGTAACCTTGTTCTTTACCTCGGGCAATCAGTAATTTGATGCGGGATTCTTGTTTGTTGTTTGACATGCACGCTCCGGTTGCGCAGCATTTCTAAGTTATATTTCGCAGGTGACTGGAACTGAATTGACCAATCGGGTCGCTGTTATACACTATTCGAGATACTGATTAGATGTGTTTTAGGCTAAACCGCTAATTATAGACGATTTATTACTTTTTGTGCTAGGCAATATGGAGGTTAATCGACAGAATTCAATGGGAATGCCCTAGAAAATACAGGGTTAATTGGCTCTGGCGGCAATTGCTTTGCGATACAGTTGTTTTTCGGCATCTGACCATTGATTGGTAGGCTTGTTATTGAGTTGCTGGATGATGGTGTCGCAGTCTTTTTGTTGCTGCTGCTCTTGTAATAGGTTGAGGGCGTCACAAAACTCTTCTTTGGGATTGAAGGCGTGCTTTTCTTCTGTTTGGGTTAATTCTTGCGCATGATGAAAGACATCGGATTGGTTGATTAAGGTTTGTAGTTTTTTGCTCGCCTCTGCACCGTAAGTGCCTTGCCAGTAGCCGATAATTTGCCCGCTGGTGAACTCAGGACGTTGCTGCAATAAGTCGATTAAGTTGCTTAATAATACAAGATTCTCGTCTCTGCTATCACGTAAATCATCGATGTCGTTGGCCTCTACCGCGAGTTTCGGTTGGAACAGTAAGAGGCTCAGTGCTTGTCTGGTGAGTTGGTGTGATGATGCGGGCGTGTTGTTTTTTACAGAAGCGTTTTGATCTGAATACCAATCGCTACTGAGGCGCGCGTTTGGTGTAGGCTCTTTACCGTAGTCGTAGCTATCGTATGCATGAGTCTCAGTGAAGCGAGGTTCATCATTTTGCTTGGTGTAATTTGCCTTTGTTGTGATGTTTTTTGTAGGTTCCGTTGCGATATGGTTGGGCGATGATATTTGCGGAGCTGCCGCTGGGTTTGCTTGCTTGGGGAGCTCTTCTAGCAAGCGCATCAATGCATCCATACTTAATTGTGTACGGTTAGCGAGCTGATTAAACATGAGTTCGCGATATACGCCGCGAGGTAACTGATCCAGCATGGGGGCGGCAATTTTACAGAGTCTCGCTCGTCCTTCCATGGTTTGCGTATCAAATGATTGGCCGAGTTCCTCAAATAAGAAATTTTCTAAAGGCGATGCACCTTCAATTAATTTGGTGAATTTTTCATCGCCAATTTGACGTACCAGTGTATCGGGGTCTTCGCCTTCAGGCAGGTATAAAAACTTAATTTGTCGCCCGTCTTCCATAGAGGTAATGGAGTTTTCCATGGCTCTACGAGCCGCTTTTCGACCAGCATCGTCCCCATCAAAACAAAAAACCACCTCGTTGGTGTACTTAAAGGCGATACGTAAGTGTTCTTCGCTGCAGGCAGTGCCGAGTGTTGCCACACCATAGCGAATGCCATATTGCGCCAGTGCGACGACGTCCATATAGCCTTCTACGACGAGTACCCGTGGTAATTGGCGATAGGCTTGTCGTGCTTCGTAAAGGCCGTAAAGCTCTTTGCCTTTAAAGAAGATGGGGGTTTCGGGCGAGTTAAGGTATTTGGGTTTTTCGTCATTGAGAACACGGCCGCCAAAACCAATCACTCGGCCACGGCTATCACGTATGGGAAACATGATGCGTTCGCGAAAGCGATCATAGAGACGGCCTTTATCCTCATTATTGATGAGCATGCCGCCTTCCAATAGAAGGTCTTGTTTTTCATTGGATGTAGCGAGGGTTTTGATTAAATTATCCCAGCCGGGCGGTGCATATCCTACGCCAAAGTCTTTGGCGATTTGACCGCTTAAACCGCGATTTTTAAGGTAATTAACCGGCGTGTTTTTTTGCGGGTGCTCGCGCAGTTGGAGTTGGTAATAGTCGTTGGCTTGCTCCATTAAGCTGAATAATAGCTTGCGAGCTTTTTCTTGGGCTTCGTTTTGTGCGCGTTTTTGCGGGTCTTTGGTCTGTTCTCTAGGGACTTCAACGCCGGCAACTTTGGCAAGGCTGTCAATCGCTTCTGGAAAACTTAAGCGTTCATAATCCATGATAAAGCCAATGGAGTTGCCACTGGCACCGCAACCAAAGCAATAAAAAAATTGTTTGTCGGGGCTAACGCTAAATGAAGGGGTTTTTTCATCGTGAAAAGGGCAGCAGGCGGAGTAATTTTTACCGGTTTTTTTGAGTTTTACACGGCTATCTATAACGTCAACAATGTCGACGCGTTCGAGTAAGTCATCAATAAAAGGTTGGGGTATAGAGCCGGCCATAGAGCGGAAGTGTAACGCCAACCGGGAATGGTTAACAGCGAAAGCGATAACTTAGTCGGGTTTTTTTGGTGTGTTTCTGTGTAGGGTATAGTTTTTTATTGGTAAGCTGATAGATCAACTGCGCGGGTAAAATATTCTTCAGAATCAAATGCTCTAGCGAGTAGCATCGCGCCTTCCATGTTAGCGAGTAGTTTCATCGCCTCTGATTCGGCATCGTCAATACCGTGATTGGTTAATAAGATGCTTAACCATTGGATTTGGGCTTCAAAAAATAATCGTGTGCTGATTTTTACGTTATCGGGTAATACGTCTATTTCGGCAGCAAACATACCACATAAACACATTTTTTGGTCGACGGTAAGTGCATGATAAAGCAGTGCGGCATAATCCGATAGTTGCTGTTTTGTACTGTTGCTAGAATCGCTAATGGCTTGTAAATAGCCGTTGAATTTTTCGGTATAGCGTCGCACTAGCTCCGATGCAAGATCGGCTTTAGTGGGGAAGTGATAGTGAATGCTCGCACTTTTAATGCCTATGTCTTTGGCTATTTCGCGAAAACTAAAGGCATTGTATCCACCGGATCGTGCTTGATTTTCTGCTGACGTAATAATGCGGTCGATGGTTTCCGAAGACACAAATTTTCTCCTAGTATGTATTTCGTTCTGTCTTGAATGACATTTTTTAGTATATCACGAAATCTACCTATCGAGTGGTAGGGGTTGACTCTATCCTTTTGGGTTGATAGTCTGCGCTTTCTTTAGCTTGACTATCTATCGGTAGATAGTTTGTTAGGGTCAAATCTCCGAAGAGCGATGGTTTGATTTTGATGGCTTGGTGGATGATGAGGAAGAATACAAGCAGTGAGTTAGTGCTTACTGTTTATAACATTAACATTAACAATTACATTAGGTGAATTTATGAGTCAGTCAGTTGCGTTAATTGTAGGTGGATCAAGTGGTATGGGGAAAGAGACGGCAAAGCGTTTGTTGGCTCAGGGCAACACGGTTATTCTGTTGTCTCGTCAGGAATCGTCTTTGGCTGCTGCGAAGCAAGAGTTGGAGTCTGTAGTGGAGGGCGGTATCGTTGAAACGGTGGCGGTAGACTTATATGACCAGAAACAAGTGAACGCATTTGTTCAGCAGGTCGAAAGCGAGTCGCGTCATATTCGTTATTTGGTCAATGCGGCAGGTTTTTTCAAGCCTGTTAGCTTTTTGGAGCACAGCCCAGAAGATTATGACTTGCAGATGGATATGAATAAAGCGTTCTTTTTTATCACCCAAGCCGTCGCGAAAAATATGAAAGCACATGGAGGAGGTTCGATTGTTAATATCGGTTCTATGTGGGCACATCAAGCGGTTAAGGCTACACCTTCTTCGGCGTATTCTATGCAAAAGGCTGCTCTACATGCGTTAACTCAGCACTTGGCAATGGAGCTCGCTGAAGATGGCATTCGTGCAAATGCGGTTGCCCCTGCGGTTGTGTTAACGACGATTTATAAATCGTTTATCGAGGAAGATCAGATTGAAAGTGCTTTGCAGGGTTTTAACGGTTTTCATCCTATTGGCCGGATAGGTACTGCTGGTGATATGGCTGATGCAATAGAGTTTTTGCTGTCGGAGAAGGCGGGCTGGATCACGGGTACGGTACTTGATGTTGATGGTGGAGTGATGGCTGGCCGTAATTAAAATCGACTAAATTAGTTTTTAATATAATGGGGGGGTAATATGACTTTTTGGGATGATTTGTATTGTCAGAGCCAGTCTGTGACGGTTGATGAAAAGGCGCTGGTGACAACGCAATTACATCATGATTTATCGCAGCTTGCAGTAGTTGATGTAAAGGGCTCTGACTGGGTGGCCTCACCTGCTAAGGGTGTATTGCGTTTATTGCTTGAGCGAGATGGTGGTGAAAAAACTACGCGCGCCACCAGTTTGGTTACTTATCAGCCTAATAGTCGATTTGAGCCTCATGGGCATCCAAGGGGGGAGGAGTTTGTTGTGTTGTCAGGTACGTTTTCGGATGAGCATGGCGATTATCCTGCGGGTGCTTATGTGAGAAACCCTCCCGGCTCGTCTCATCAGCCTTTTAGTCGTGACGGTTGTTTGATTTTGGTGAAGCTGCAGCAGTTTGAACTGAGCGATGATCGGCACATTGTTGAAACTCTGTCTTTAGGCGTGAGTGCTGGAGAGGTGTCTGACGGTTGGAGTTGGCAGATGTTGTTTGAGGGATACGAAAATGTGTTTTTCGTGCAGTCACATGAGTCGTGCGCTATACCTGTTGAATGGTTACAGTTGGGTGTTGAGATGTTAGTAATGTCAGGTGGCTTGACGATGGTTGAGTCTACTGGCGAGGTTTACTACGGGGAGGGTAGTTGGCTACGCTTTCCTGGGCGCAGTGATAAGCGTTTTACAGTGGACATTATGGCTGAAAAAAATACGCAGCTATGGATAAAAACAGGGCATCTACCCGAGATCACTGCTGTCCGGTTTAAAAATTAAAGCGGGTTAAAGAAGTCCGACCCCCTTGGTGTGCGGTAAAATAGCAGCTTTCGAGACAGCAAATTTACCTCAGGGGATTCGGACATGAAGCATCGTAA
>Ga0233426_10004744_pt1 | contig 10057 bp, 4 predicted proteins | sample SI_118_April2016_6_FD_179875 | JGI IMG/M metagenome (GOLD analysis project Ga0233426, IMG submission 179875) | Seawater microbial communities from Saanich Inlet, British Columbia, Canada - SI_118_April2016_10_MG | ecosystem: Environmental > Aquatic > Marine > Inlet | place: Canada: British... | reverse complement strand
TGATATTAGATATACGTGATGAATCTCTAGAATTTTCAGAATATCAAACGTATGAGATAAATCCTATTGTTGATAAAATTCATAGTATTGCAATAACTACAATTAATTCCACAAGTGTAAATGCTTTATATTTCATAAAAAAATTATTATTTATATATTTAATTAATAATAACATATTATAAAGTTTATTAACAATATAATCTATTGACAGGATATATATATAAATTAATAAAATAAAAAAAAGAGAGTATTAAAATTAATACTCTACTTTTAAATAGTAGTCATATGAAGTCTTTATTTATTTATTCCTTTCTATTTCTTTAGTTTTTTCATTAATATAATTCTTAGAATTTACTTCATATAATTCTAAATCTGTTATATTTATTGTTTCTGATATTTTTATAATATTTTCCTGATTTTTTTCTTCTAATTTAAAAATTTCTTTTTGTTGTAGTATAAAAAGATTTTTTTCTTTTTCTTGTACTATTTTCTCAGTTTCAACCCTAATATTTATATCTCAACTATTTAATCATTCTGAATATTCTTCTAATAATATAGAATATTTTTCTTCATATTTAATATTTATAGCATTAACGTTTACTTCTAATATATTTTTATTTTTCTCTATATAAGTATTTACTTGCTGTATATCTTCTTTAAAGTTTCCTGTATTAATAGGCATTAATTCAATATCAATCAATCCAGAAAGGTCCTCTTTTTCTTCTATAGGTGGATTATTTGTACATCATGTAAGTATCAAAAAAAATAGACTTAAGATTATTATTAATTTCATTATGTATTTTAATTATATTGTTATTCAACTCTAATATTATCCAATTTCATTGTAATTGGGTAGTTTGTATTTTTATTATCTAAAATAAATTTAAAACTACGTGATCCTGATGGAAGTATTCCTGTCCTATATTCATTAAAAACTGACATATTTTGACTACTTGTCCATGTTTCATGTAATAAATCGTCAATATATAAATAAATTCTATTTGATGATCATTGCCATATATTAAGATCCATGACTAATTCTTGATTTGATCAGATTAGATGATCAAATTCTACTGTACTGGTTTCTCAGTATTTTAATCTTGGATTTTGTATTGCCTGAGTTCATCCAGATCAAGTAGTAATAAACCATGGTGCGGTTGTTACTCATCCATAAGTATATAAATCCTGATTTGATGGTTCCATACTATAATCTATCCCACATAATGCATTTGCTGGAATACTTAGGACTCATTCGCAGCTAAGTCTAAAATTATCAAGATAGAGATAGACATTACTCCCCCATGATCAGGTATGACGATATTTATATACCTCAACCTTAATAACATGTTTTCCTGTTAATAAAGGAGTTGTAAATGTATCCCAACTTCATCAAGTCTCAGATGTTTGATATCATACTTTTTTATATTCTACATCATCAATGTAAAATTTAGCCCATGATCAAGATTGTCTAATATTGTAATCAAAACTCAATTTAGCTGGTTCATCAAAATCTTTATGATAATACATGTATGTACTACTACTATTTGGTATCATAGGATTTCTCATCGCAAAATTTCAATGATTTACAAATCAAGCATCTAAATCCACCTGTTCCATTGGCCAAGGATCTGTAGATATTCAGTCAAATGTAAAGTATCATTTAAATGGAATGTCTGAATTTTCAAAACTCATATCCATACCACATCAAGCAATTCATTCTTCACAATATATTCTAAAATTATCAATATAAACAAAAATTCTATGAGTATAATGTTGTTGTCTAGTTACTTTAACTTCAATAGTATGTTCTCAAACTGGTAATAAAGGTGTTATATACGTTTTATAATTTGGTTCAATATCATCTCATTGTGGTAACCGATCTGACCAAAACTTTGATTCTATACCATTAATATACACTCTCATTTCTCCAGTTCCTGTATCAAGCATTTTGAAATCAAAACTGAGTCTCGAAGGAGTTGTGAGAGTCTTAGTATAAGTCATACTTGTACTTGTCCTTTGTGGTAGCACAGGATTTGTCATAGCATATATCCCCTCTGTGTTATCTTTAGTTTTAATCCATGGCATAGAAACATATCAATCAAATTCAAATCATTCATTCCCTGGTTCAAATCATCATGAAAATCAACATAATGAACCTCATCAGATACAAGTGAAATTTAAATTATCTAACCACAGTTGAGTATCATCCCAATATTGTCTATGTATCTTCCATTCAAATGTATAGGGACCGGGTGGTAATAAATCAGTAGAATATTTTTGATATCAACTACTGTAATCATCTCATGCTACTATGCTTTTATATTTAAATCAATTAATATAAAAATCTATATAAGATCCTGCATCTATAACTGAAGTTTTTATATCAAATTCAAATTTAACTGACTTATATGAAAATGCTCTGTATTTAAAGTTTCAAGATTGATATGTACCATCAAAACGAATATGTAATCATTTTGTTCATCACACTCACTCTCAATCCTTTACTTGAGCGCTTGCTCATACTCATGTATAAGGGACACTAACTGTATAATTGAATAAACAGCTTTCATCTTCTTTTATATCATATCAATTATCAACTCATTCAAAATCTAATCATTCTTTTCAGCATTGAGTAGGAAAAATATCAGTAGTTTTAAAAGTTGTAATATTACAACCTAATTGCTTATTAATTTTTAATCATAATTTTTTGAGTTCTGTAAAATCATTAATATTAATGTTTAATTTTTTCAGTTCTTCAATGTCATCAATATTAATTTTTAATTTTTCAAAATCTGAAAATATATCAGAATAATTTGAATTAGATAAATATGGTTCACTATTAAAAGAATCTCTTAATCATCAAATAAAGTTTACTATATCTTGATCAGTTTCAACTCAGCAATTTGCTCATTTATAGAGTAATCTTGGTGTAAATGATATAGTCTCAGTTGATTCTGTTTCTGATATATAACTTTCTGGAATTGCGGATTCTCCTGTAACTGAAAAATTATCAGTAGGTACGTCCACTACAATTCAAAAATCAGAGTTATCTGAATTCTTGAAACTATTTAAAGTCATACTTGGTACACTAAAAATATGTGTCTCTCAATTAACTTTTACAGATTTAAATTTTCCTGAAATACTTCAAAAATTTAGCGCTTTTTCTTCTGATGCATAAACATTTCCTCATAAAAAACCAAATGAATTATTTGATTCATCTTCCATTATTGTTCATATTTCAAAAACCTTTCCATCTGAAGAAACACTATAGGAATAATCATTCGTATATTTTGGATCCATTTCTGTAGCTTGAAATTTAATATGTTGTTTTGTTTTTGAACCAACTGTTCCTTGTTTCCATATTTCTTTTCATAAATATTTCACAGAATAAGAATTATCTGGCTCAGGATATTCTCAAGCTTCTGATTTTCTTAATTCTAAAGATTTTTGTAAATCCGATAAATTAGCTATTCTTACTGAATCTCTAGAAGTTACTCCATATCACATTAATGATATAAATCATATCGTTGATAATATTCACAGTATTGTAATTACTACAATTAACTCAACAAGTGTAAATGCTTTTTTCATCATTCATTAATTATTTAAATATATATTATCATAATACCATATATTATTTTTTTATGTTAAATAATCTATTGACGTAATTTTTATCTTATGAATAAAAAAATACTTAATAATTAAGTATTTTTTTATGAATATGTTATTTTAATAATTTAATTAATTCTTGAATATCATTCATTGAATGAACTGGGAAATTAGCAATTCTTATAACTTTTCCTGTTAATTCAAATAAACCAGGACTTGCTGTATAGCAATGTTCTTCAAAAACTTTATTTACCTTATTTAATTTTTCTTCTGTTATAGATAAAACAAATGTAGTCTGAGATTTTCCTGCTCCCTTATTATATACATCTAATCAGTCTATTTTCTGAATTTCTTTATAGAAATATTCTGCCTTTTGTTTTGTAAAAATATCTAATGCTTCGATAGATCAGAATATAGTTTTATATTGTTGAGAGATAAATCATACTCATGAAATCAACAATGTATTTGGTGTTGCTGGAGTATGATATTTTTGGTAAAAACTTTCTAATTTTACTAATGAGTTATGTCATCAAATATATTTTCATTTTTTTGCTTTTTTATGAGATTCATCTATTAAGCTGTTATGAACAATTAATATTCCTAATCCTGATGGTAATCATATATTTTTTTGTACAGATAAAATCCATGCATTGGCTAATGAAATATCATATTTTAATGCTCAAAAGCTAGAAGTTGCATCAATTATTACTTTTGAGGAAGTATTATTTTTTCTTACTTTTTTTAATTCCTCATTATTGTATTCAAAACCTGTAGAAGTATCATTTGCGGTAATAATAAGAACATCTTCACTTCATTGAATATTATTCAAATCATATCTTTTTTGATTTTCTCACGATTTAATTTTAATATTTTTTTTTCATGCTTTTGATCCATTTATAAATAAATCTCAAAAAAATCAATTTGTTACATGAGTTATATCTTCTGATTCTAGAGCATTGATTATAATGTCCATTCCATCTGTAGCACTGTATGTAAAAAATAACCTATAATCTTCAGGTATTTCAAAGAAATCACTAAAGTGTTTTTCTATTTCAGAGTATAAATTTGAAAATTCCTGAGATCTGTGTGGCATAATAATCGTATCATTTTGAATAGCATCACATAAAAACTCTTTTACACCTGGAAATAATTCAGACGGTCATACATTAAAATTTTTTATCATATTTTTTTATTTTTTAATAATTAATTTTATTTTTATGATTTTACTTATAAAGAATAATACGCAAATATATTTATATCTAATATTTTTATTTTAAAATAAAAAAAATATCATTATATTATCATAAAATATATATTTTTATTATAATATAACTCAAAATATTATAATCCTTACCTTAATCTTACTTTAAGTATATATAAATATATAATAAATTTATTTAATAATATTAACAGAAAAAGTATGAAATTTATTTTACTTATGATAACTATCTTTATCATATCTGCGTGTTGAAAACCAGAACCAGAAAATACTTGAGAAAATAACAAAACTCAATCATGAACAAATATAGAAACTCCTAAAAGCTGAAGTTGATTTTCTCAATGATCTCAAAAAACTGGAAAAAATGACAGAGGAAGTAAACAGAAATCAAATGATTTTAACATCGAAGTAAAAAACATATGAGAATTATGAGATAATTACTCTATACAAAAAGTATGACAAATATTACCAAATCAATCTCTAAAAATCAATGCACAAGTAAGTGGAAATATTTGAAGTATGAGTGTAAAAGAATGAGATCAAGTACTTCAAGGTCAACTACTTGTTTCCATGTCTGATAATTTTAGTAAATATTCTCTAGATCTTGAAAAAGCTCAAATAGATTATGATAGACAAATTATAGGAAAAGACTCTCAATTATTATCAATAGAAAAAAATATAAATGATATAAAAAGAAACCTGGATGATTCTTCTAGAATTTATAATAACGCTCTTATAAATGCTGAAGAAAAAAAGAAAATAGCACTCATTAATTTTAAAAATGCTGATACAAAAGATACAAATTCAAAAGCATATTTAGAATTAGAAAAATCTAAGCTCAGCTATGAAAATCTTCTCAATACAAATAAACAAACTTTATCATCATATATAAGAGACGTTCAAAAAGAATATAACGAACTCTATGTGAATCTCAGTAATATTATTGAATTTTGAGAAGATTTATATTGAAATAAAAATGGCAATGATGATCTTGCAGATAAAATTAAAAGTTACTTTTGAGCAAGAGATACAGGACAAAAATATGAAACAAAAGAATTTTTATGAGAATTAATAACATATAATACATATTTACAATCAATTGATCCTGATAATATAGATGGAGAAAATATAATTGAATTTATGATTACATATAGAGATGGGTATGAAGCTATTAATAAAATCCTTAATAGTTTAGATATTACTCTTAATAATTCTATAATTTCTCTTTGAATATTATCTGAATCAGATATAGATGGGTTTATATCAAAAGTAAATAGTTTTCAATCAAGTAATCAATCTGATTTATCAAGTTATAATTCTTTATTAAAATCAATAAGTAATTTTTTAGAAACATATGAAGACGGTGAACTAATTTGATTAAAAAATCTCAAAATAAGTATGAAAAATTTCGAAGATTGAGAATCAAATTCTGATTCAGATTATAAGAGAGAATTAATAAGTATAGAGAATGAGCTTGCATCAGTAAAAAAATCTTACGATACACTTCAAGCAAATTATGATAACTTATTATTGTCAAAAGATGTAGATATACGTTCTCTTGATAACTCAATTTCGTCTGCAAGAAATAACTTAAAAAAAGCACAAGTAGAATTTAATAAACTAAGAGTATATTCTCCTATTAGTTGAATTATTCAATCAATAGAAGTAGATAAATGACAAAATATATCTGCTGGGACACAAATAATCAGTCTGATTTCAAATGATATAACAAAAATAGACGTTTCTGTTTCGAAACAAGAAATAGAAACTATAAATACCTGAGATATAGTAAAAATTGAATATGGGACAAAAACCTATGAATGAAAAGTATTTACTATTTCAAGAATAGCTGATAAGGCTCTGAATTATAATGTTCAAATAACACTCAACGAAAATATCTGACTGATCTGATGATCAGCAAAAGTATTTTTTCAAAAAGAAGTATCAAATCTAAATCTCCCTCTCAATGTTATTGATATAGTATGAGATGATATATGAACAATAAATACTCTCTGAGAAGAAAACATACTGGAAGTTATTAAGGTAACTCTCTGAAAAATTTCAGGGAACAATATTGAAATAACATCAACACTTCCAGATAATATTCAAATTATTACAACAGATATGAGTAATTACAATCCAAGCATACAAAAATTAAACATAACGAATAAATAAAATAATATATGAAATATTTAAAAAAATTAGAAAAATGATTTTTTGCATTTTGGGTTGTTCGTTCAAGAATAACATATTTACTTGCAATAGTTATAGCAATTTATGGTTTTATAGCCCTCAATAGCATACCAAAAGAAAGTTCTCCACAGGTCAATCTTCCTATCGTTTCAGTAACAACCAGATATGATTGAGTGAGTGCTGTTATTATGGACTCAGAAGTCACAGAAAAACTAGAAGATTCTCTAGAAGATATTGACTCTATTGCTTCATATACTTCAAGTTCCTCAGAATGAAATTCACGTATTAGAATTACCATAAAGGATTGATTTGATATAGATGATTCAGTTGATGAAATAGAAAATGCTATTGATAGTGTGAATCTCCCCTCTGCTATTGATGACGATTATCCTATAGTTAGTCAGTTAAATATTAATTCAACTGATATGTTTTCTATTCTTCTTTATTGAAAAGATGAAGACTATAGTTTTGAAAATCTTCTAGACCTTGCAGCTCAGCTTCAAAGTAGTACACAATGAAACGCATGAATAAAAGAAGTTACTATTGATACAAATACCAGCTACGATATTCGTCTCATATTTTCAAAAGCAACACTTGATAATCTTTGACTTAGTTTGAGTAATATTTCGAGTGCAATAAACAACAATAATATAGACAGTCCAATAGGAAGTTATGAACTTGATTGAACAAACTATAGTTATACACTTGTATGAAAAATCAAGACGGTAAATGAACTCCTGAAAACAAATATACAGATATGAAATTCTAAAACACCCCTATCAAGTCTGGCTGAGCTTGAACTATATTATGGAGAAGAACGTATAAATAAATATTGATCTCTCAATGATGTATGATATAATTATATATCTCTTACTTATTCAAAACTAGCATGAGCGAATATCTTTGATGTTTCAGATAATGCAAAAGCAATTATCGAATGAGAATTAGAAAAAGATATATATTCATGACTGGATTTTAAATATACAGAGGATGAAGCAAAAGAAGTTGTAGAATGATTTTCTGAACTATCAATGTCTGCAATTCAAACTCTTGTACTTGTTTTTCTTGCTCTTATATTTTTTGTATGAGTGAGAGAATCTACGATTGCCACTTTTATTCTTCCACTTGCATTTTTTCTCGGATTTATTGTAGTGAATTACATTTGAGAAACATTTAATAATATAACGACTTTTGCCTTTGTACTAGCATTTGGTATTGCTATAGATACGATTATTATAATCATTGAATGATCCTCTGAAAAAGTTCGTCAATGATATAATCCTAGAACAGCAGTTCTCATTGCTCTCAAAGAATATAAATCTCCTATTATAATTGGGACACTCACAACTATTTCTGCCTTTATTCCTATATTAACTTTACCTGGATTTTATTGAATATTTTTATCATTTATTCCTTTGGTTGTATTTATCATTTTGGTTTCTACTCTCTTTGTAGCACTCACTATTGCTGGACCACTATTTATTCTATTTTCAAAATCGAAAAACAAATATGAAGTTTTTGAAGAAAGAGAAAAAGTAATGACTAAAGAAGAAAAAGAACTTCTAGAATCAGAGCGTTTATGAAAAACAAAACAAAATGAAGATAATATAAATCTAAAAGAAAAAATATTCCATAAATATTCATCATGGTATAAAAAAGCATTAGAAAAAATAATTTCAAGAAAAAGAAATAGAGTTATTTCTATACTCACACCTATTATATTGCTATTTGTTTGTATTTTTACTCTTATCTGAAGTCTTGGTTTTGAAATATTTCCTCAATGAGCAAGAGATCAAATTTCTCTCAATTTATCTGGACCTCAATGACTCCAACCAGCTGACCTGAATGACCAAATTGATTTTATAGAAAATCTCTATGCAAAGACAGAAGAAATAGATTTCTTTACTCTGTCTATTTCATGAAATAGAATATCTTCAAATATATATCTTATTCCAGCTATTGAAAGACAGCAGCTATGACAAAGAGAAAATACTATTTTGCAAACTCAACTCAATAATGAAATAAATGAAGCCTTTTGATCTGAATGATTTACTGCTTGATCAAGGTGAGGGAGAAGATGACCTCCAGGATGAGCAGACCCCGTTTGAATACAAATAATAGCATCTAATGCAAACCTTTATGATAGTATAGTAGAATTATCAAGTAATTTTGAAGACTATCTTTGAACGATTGAAGAAGTATCAAATATAACTGTAAGTGCTCCAAATCCTGTTGCATGAATAGAGTTTAGTGTTAATCAAGATCAAGCAGATCTATTATGAATCAGTGAAAGAGAAATATTTACTGCTGTTTCAAATGCTATTCGTTGACAACAATCTATCAGTATTACGTGAGCTTCTGATGATAATGATGTAGAACTTTATATAAGAGAATTTATGGATAATCTATCTCCAAGTGATATAGAAGATATAAATATCTACGTATGAGGAAAAATAATAAAAGCTTGAAGTGTGCTTGATTATACTATTACCAAAACTTCTCCAACTATTACGAGAGCAGATGGAAATATACAGGTTGCTATCACTGCAAGTGTTATTAGTTGAGAATTTACTACTGAAGTTCAACAAAAACTTATACAGTTTGCTACAGAATATGATTTCCCAATTTGAATTTCATATAAAGCAGCATGAGAAAATGAACAAAATTCAGAATTAATATGAAGTGTTATTCAGTGAATATTTATTGCATTTTTCTTTATATTTGCAATCCTTGTATATCAATTTAATTCTTATGGACAACCTCTAGCCATACTTTACTCGGTATTTATGTCTCTAAGTTGAGTAATATTTTGATTATATGTAACAGGGAATCCTCTCTCAATGCCAGTATGAATTTGATTTATATCACTTATGTGAATAGTAGTAAATGATGCTATTGTTCTGGTTGATAAGATAAATAAAAATATTCATAAATGAATGGAATTATCAACAGCAATAGTAGAATGATCTGTATCACGTCTGAATCCTGTACTTGTTACAACTATAACAACTGTTGCATGAATACTTCCTATTGCAC
>Ga0233426_10004739_pt1 | contig 10060 bp, 7 predicted proteins | sample SI_118_April2016_6_FD_179875 | JGI IMG/M metagenome (GOLD analysis project Ga0233426, IMG submission 179875) | Seawater microbial communities from Saanich Inlet, British Columbia, Canada - SI_118_April2016_10_MG | ecosystem: Environmental > Aquatic > Marine > Inlet | place: Canada: British... | reverse complement strand
TACTTCGTTTTGATTCACATCTATATTTTGCAAACACCAATTATTTTAGGGAACGTTTGGACGATTTGGCAATAGAAAAAGGAGAAGCGTTAAAACTGATTATTTTGGATTGTGAATGTATCAATGGATTGGATAGTACAGGTGCTGCTATGTGGAATGATCGTATAGATTTTTATGCAACGCAAGGTGTAAAAATTCATTTTACAAATGTAAAAGGACCTGTTCGTGATGCAATGAGAAAAGCAGGAATCATTGATAAAATTGGAATTAAAAATTGTTTTATGAGTAATCATGGTGCTATGACTTATTTTGAAACGGGCAGTAGAGAAAGTCAAAAGAACCTTTCGTCTTACATACAGCAAGTCAATAATTAGAATTAACAAAAGATTGTGGTTTTTTAATCCTAAAGAATTGTATCTTCCATAAACCCTTTTTAGAAACCATATTTATAGCTTATGAAGAAATTATTTTTTTCCGTTTTAATTTTAGCAATAGTTACAAATTTCACACACAAATTAAATGCACAAAATTTTAGTTCCTTGGACAAAAGTCCCATGGATGTTTCTGTCTTTCCAAGCAGTCACAGAGAATCTAATAAGTTGGTGAAGGTAACTTATTCCAGACCCTTTTTGAAAGGGAGGTCTGTTTCGTCTTTGGCTCCTAACGGAAAAGTATGGAGAACAGGTGCCAATGAAGCTGTTGAGATACGATTTTATAAAGATGTAGTTTTTGGAGGCAAAGAGGTCAAAAAAGGAATTTATACAATGTTTACAATTCCAGGAAATAAGGAATGGACGTTTATTGTAAGTTCGGATCATAATGTATGGGGGGCCTATAGTTATAATAAAAAGATGGATGTTGTACGTGTTAAAGGAGCGGTCTCCAAAAACAAGAGCAACTTGGAGAATTTCTCTATCACCTTTGACAAAGATATGACGTTATGTTTGGGATGGGGGACCACCATGGTGAAGCTTCCATTAACCACAAAAAATTAGGGAATTAGAAATAGCAACCAAGAAAAAGCGGCAACAATTTGCTGCTTTTTTTATACGCGAAACTTTCAAGTTGAAGATTTTTAACTCTCGGCTAAGAACTGTACTTTTGCAACTTAACGAAAAATAAAAAAGCTTTTAAAAGCCTTTCATATATAATGGATTACAATTTTAACGAGATCGAAGCCAAATGGCAAAAGTACTGGGCAGAAAATCAAACCTTTAAAGTAAGTGAAGCTTCTGAAAAACCAAAATATTATGTTTTGGATATGTTTCCTTATCCTTCTGGTGCAGGATTGCATGTTGGACATCCTTTAGGGTATATCGCTTCCGATATTTACGCTCGTTACAAACGTCATCAAGGCTTTAATGTTTTGCATCCTCAGGGATATGATTCTTTTGGTTTACCTGCAGAGCAGTATGCGATACAAACAGGGCAACATCCTGCGATTACAACGGAAACAAATATCGCTACTTATAGAAAGCAATTGGATAAAATTGGATTTTCTTTTGATTGGTCTCGTGAGGTACGAACTTCGGGTGCTGAATATTATAAATGGACACAATGGATTTTTATTCAGTTATTTGATTCATGGTACAATGTAGATACCGATAAAGCCGAAGATATAGAAACCTTGATTGCAATTTTTAAGAAAGAAGGAAATGAAAAAGTTGCTGCTGCTGTTGAGGAAAATATTTCTTTTTTTACTGCAGTGGAGTGGAATGGGTTTTCTGAAATTGAGCAAGAGGCGATATTGTTACAATATAGGATGACTTATTTGTCTGAAACAGAAGTAAACTGGTGTCCTTTCTTAGGTACGGTATTGGCGAATGATGAAATTGTAAATGGTGTTTCTGAAAGGGGAGGTCATCCTGTGGTACGAAAAAAGATGAAACAATGGAGCATGCGTATTTCTGCTTATGCACAACGTTTGTTGGATGGGCTCGAAAAAATAGACTGGCCACAGCCATTAAAAGACTCTCAGACAAATTGGATCGGTCGTTCGCAAGGTGCGAGTGTTTCTTTTGAGGTGCTTCCTAGCGAAGAATCTAAGGAGGTGAGATTGTCTTATCAAGATATTGAAGCCTTGCATGAAAAACGATCAAATCCTACGAAAGCGGTAAGCCTATTATGGGGGAAATTGAAGAAGAAAAAAGGAACTTCGAAATTTAGAGCAAATTATACAATAAATAGCTTGGTCGCGGATTTCGTCTGTTTTGCTAAAAATAAGGTTGTTGAATTTGAAGGTAAGGTAGATGAAGTAGCTCGTAAAGTTTCTTTTGAAAAAGAGGGTTTTTCTGTCGTCTATATTTCTAAAGATGCTATCGAAGAAAATGTTGATGCTGTAGTTTCAAAAATAGAGATGGCTCTTCAATTTGCAAAACCAATTGAGAAAAAGAGTCCTATTGCGGGATCTGCAAATTCTGTAAATACTATTGAAGTTTTTACAACACGCCCTGATACTATTTTTGGTGTCACTTTTATGACTTTAGCGCCAGAGCACGAATTGGTTGCTAAGATTGTAACGAATTCACAAAAAGAAGCTGTTGAAGCTTATGTTGAGGCGACAGCAAAGAGAAGTGAACGCGAGCGAATGGCAGATGTAAAAACCATTTCGGGTGTTTTTACAGGCGCCTATGCCAAACATCCTTTTACAGGAGAAAAAATAGCTATTTGGATTGGAGATTATGTGTTGGCTAGTTACGGTACAGGTGCTGTGATGGCGGTTCCATGTGGAGATCAGCGTGATTGGGATTTTGCCAATTATTTTGGAATAGAAATAAAGAATATTTTCGAGGGCATAGATATTTCAGAGGCTGCATGTGAAGACAAAACGGTTAAAATTGCGAATTCCGATTTCTTGTCTGGCTTATCAATAAAAAAAGCTACAAAATTGGCGATTTTTGAAATGGAAAAAAGAGGGTTCGGTAAAGGGAAAATAAATTATCGCTTGAGAGATGCTGTTTTTAGCCGTCAACGTTATTGGGGGGAACCTTTTCCTGTATATTATAAAGATGGTCTGCCACAAATGATAGACGCTAAGCATTTGCCAATTGTCTTGCCAGAAGTGGAAAAGTACTTGCCTACAGAAGACGGGAAGCCCCCATTGGGTAATGCAAAGGATTGGGCTTGGGATTCACGTGCTAAGAAAGTCGTATCAAACGATAAATTAAAAAACAAAACGGTGTATCCTTTGGAATTAAACACCATGCCGGGTTGGGCAGGTAGTTCTTGGTATTTTAACCGATATATGGATCCTACAAACGAAGGAGCATTTGTAAGCAAAGAGGCTGTTAATTATTGGCAAGATATCGATTTGTATATCGGTGGTTCTGAGCATGCAACAGGTCATTTGCTATATGCCCGTTTTTGGCAAAAGTTTTTATTTGATAAAGGACATCTTCCTGTTGAGGAGTTCGCGAAGAAATTAATCAACCAAGGAATGATTTTAGGTACTTCAGCTTTTGTGTATCGTGTAGAAGGAACGAATACATTTCTTTCAAAAGGATTGGTTGAAGGGCAAAAAGTACAACCCATACATGCGGATGTCTCTCTTGTTAATAATTCTGATGAGTTAGATGTGGAAGGTTTTAAAAACCATCCAATGAATAGAGATTTTAAAGATGCGGAGTTTGTATTGGAAGAAGGAAAATACGTTGTAGGTAGGGAGGTAGAAAAAATGTCTAAATCTAAATACAATGTTGTCAATCCAGATAATATCTGTGAACAGTATGGAGCAGATAGTTTGCGATTGTTTGAAATGTTTTTAGGTCCTTTAGAACAGGCTAAGCCTTGGAAAACATCTGGAATTTCTGGAGTGTATTCATTCTTGAAAAAATTATGGAAACTTTACCATGCCAATGATCTGTTCGTTGTTTCTGAAGAAAAAGCAACAAAGGATGAGCTAAAGGTATTGCATAAAACAATTAAAAAAGTACAAGAAGATATTGAGAATTTTTCTTTCAATACTTCTGTGAGTACCTTTATGATTGCGGTAAATGATTTGTCTGGACTAAAATGTAATAAAAGAGAGGTGTTAGAACCATTACTGGTTTTGATTTCTCCTTATGCACCTCATATTGCTGAAGAGTTGTGGCGTAAATTAGGATTTCAAACTTCCATTGCTACTGCGGCGTTTCCAGTATATGAAGCAAAGCATTTGGTAGAAAGTTCAAAAGTGTATCCAGTGTCTTTTAATGGTAAAATGCGTTTTACATTGGAATTATCGTTGGATTTGTCCAAAGACGAGATTCAAGAGGCTGTCATGACTCATGAAAAAACACAAGCTCAGTTGCAGGGAAGAGTTCCTAAAAAAGTAATTATTGTTCCTGGAAAGATTGTAAATATTGTTGGATAATCTCTTTAAAAAGACGCATATGAAATATATAAGATTGTTTGTGGTTTTTAGCCTGATACTAGGGGCATGTGCAACAGAGGATGAAAAGATGGAGAAGTATATGCTTGGAAACTGGAAGTCTATTTATGTAAAGTTAGAATTGCCAACCTACCAAGCTAAGGATACTTTGGTAGAGTATGATATTGATTTTGAGAACCCCCATGATCCGAGGGCACAAAGGCAAGGTAGGTCTTATGTTACCTATAATTCAAATGGGACGTTTAAGAGTTGGACTGAAAAAAACAGACGCACTTTTGGCCAGGTTACGGAAGGTAAATGGAAGGTGACAAAAGATTCGTTGTTTTATTTTTTTCAACAAGGGGCAGGAAAAAAAGAGGTTTCAGTGTCTTTTGGTTTAAAGCAAATAGAAGATGGGTTTGCAATAACGGGATTACAAGATCGTGACAATGATGGGGCCGTAGATGATACTTTTTATTTGGAAACAGTACGTATGCCGGAAACAGAAAAGTAATACAAATTGATCTTTTAGATAGGTTTTTTTAAAAAAATTTAGGAATCAAGCGAATGAATTTCAGAAGATTGTCTTTACGAATTAGAATATTTTTGTCAATGATTTTATTGATCTTGTTGACGTATGTATTCATTGCCTTTATGACAATTTATCAGTACAAAGAACAAACGATTGATTATAATATACGACGATTTGAGAGGAAAGAAAATGCAACAAGATTAAGTATTAAGTACGAATTAGATAACACCACGGATTCGCTTCAAACCAAAGATCTTTATGATTATTTTAAAGAGCCAATCTTAGAAATTGTAAAGGTTCATAAGGTACAGATTAATTTTTATGATCTGAAAGGGAAATTGCTATTAAGTTCAAAGGCCATCTCCGATGGAGATAGTGTTCGTGATGTCTCCGATTTTTTAAAACCTTTTGAGTTACAAAAGCTAAGGAATAACGAACATTTTGTTCAAGGAGTTAAAGTTGGAGAAGATAAGATACTACAGTCCCAGTATAGTTATTTGCATAATAAAGCCAATGTGTTGATTGGTTATTTAAAAATACACTATGTTCAAAACAATGCCAGTCAGGATAGAAATTTAAAGGAGTTTTTGCAGCGCTTGGCATTTGTGTATTTATTGATGTTCGGTGTGGCCATTGTCTTTGCTTATTTCTTGTCAAGTTACATTGCAGGGTCTCTGAGAACCATTGTAGAGAAAATTGAAGCGGTGGGCAAGTCGGGCTTGTACAGGCAAAATGAAAAAATAGAAATGGGCCATGTCTCAAAGGAAATTAATAAGCTGGTGTCAGCCTATAACAATATGGTTGATGAATTGTCAAAAGCAGCAGTCAAGCTAGCGGCCTCAGAACGCGAGCAAGCTTGGCGAGAGATGGCAAAGCAAGTAGCTCATGAAATTAAAAATCCTTTGACACCAATGCGTTTAACGGTTCAGAGTTTTGAGCGTCGTTTTGATGCAAATGATCCAAAGATTAAAGAGAAATTAAAAGAGTATAGTGATAGTTTGATACAACAAATAGATGTGATGAGCTCTATTGCATCGGCTTTTTCAGATTTTGCGAAGATGCCAAAACAACGCAAAGAACAATTAGAAGTGGTTTCTGTTGTGAAAACAACCTTAGATGTGTTCGAAGATGAACAAATAATTTTTGAAAGTAATAAAGACAAGATCTATTTGCTTATGGATAAAAGCCAATTGATTCGAGTTCTAACCAATTTAGTGAAGAATGCAATTCAGTCGGTGGAAGCCATTGAGCAGTCAAAAATTATAGTGAGTATTATAGATTCGAAAGATATATTTGAGCTAAAGGTCAAAGATAATGGTGTAGGAATAGAGGAAGGCTTAAAGGATTTGATTTTTGAACCGAGGTTTACGACTAAAAATAGTGGTATGGGCTTGGGCTTGGCGATGTCAAAAAAAATTATAGAGACCTATAATGGTGCTATTAGTTTTGTGTCGAGTAGGGATAAGGGCACTGTGTTTTCTATAACAATTCCAAAAGAATAGTTTTTTCTGCTGAGAACTTCTAGTATCTTTATAAGTATATCCACTTTATAAAAATACTATGACATACGAAAACATCTCCATCAAAGAAGTTGAAAATCATATTTTCTTGCTAACCATTGAACGTCCTAAAAAACTAAATGCTTTAAACAAGCAAACCATACAGGAGTTGCAAGATGCGTTGGTTGCATTGCAAATGAATGATGATGTGCGTGTTTTACTAATTAAGGGAGCAGGGGAGAAAGCCTTTGTTGCGGGTGCGGATATTTCTGAATTTGCTGAATTTTCCAAAAGTGAAGGGATGGAGTTGGCAAAAAGTGGGCAAATAGGGTTGTTTGATCTCATAGAAAATTACTCGAAGCCAATTATTGCAGCTGTAAATGGTTTTGCTCTCGGTGGGGGCTTGGAATTGGCAATGGCTTGTCATTTTCGTGTTGCTTCGGACAACGCAAAAATGGGGTTGCCGGAGGTTTCTTTGGGTGTGATTCCCGGGTATGGAGGGACACAGCGTTTGCCGCAATTGATTGGAAAAGGAAGAGCGATGGAGATGATTTTAACAGGAGGGATGATTGATGCTGAAGCAGCAGTGAATTGGGGCTTGGTGAACCATGTTGTCGCTCAAGAACTATTGATTTCCACTTGTTTGAAGATTGCAAAAAAAATACTTCAAAATTCACCCAATGCCACAAAGGTTGCTATAGAAGCCGTAAATGCTGGGTTTGATAATTCTAAAAATGGATTTGATATAGAAGTAAAATTGTTTGGAAGTTGCTTTGCAACTGACGATTTTATTGAGGGTACAACTGCTTTTTTGAATAAGAGAAAACCAAAATTTTAAGACGATTATTTAATTTAAGGTAGTTTTTTTATCTTTTTTGGGTTACGGTTTGTTTTAAAACGAAGCGTGCTGTTTATTGCATGCCATTCCATTCTCTGTAAAATTGGTCTAAGTAAAGTAGCATAAAGGCATGTCTTTTCTCAGCCAATGCTTTTCCGGTATTTGTGTTCATCTTGTTTTTGAGGAGCAATAGTTTTTCGTAAAAATGGTTGATACTCGGCGCGTTAGCGTTTTTATACTCCTCTTTTGTCATCTTCAAGTTGGGTTTTATTTTCGGATTGTATATCTCCCTTTCTTTGAAGCCTCCATAGTTGAAACATCTTGCAATGCCAATTGCGCCAATGGCATCTAATCGATCTGCATCTTGCACAATGTCAAGTTCTTTGGATTCGAAATCTTTCGTGAAATTACCGCCTTTGAAGGAGGTGTTTTTGATAATATTAACAATATGCTCTATGATTTCTAATTTGATATTTTGCGTTTGTAGGAATTCTTTTGCGATTTTTGGACCTATGGACTCATCCCCATTGTGGAATTTAGAGTCTGCTATGTCGTGTAGTAAGGTCGCTAAGCTTACCACAAAAGTATTCGCTGTTTCTTTTTTTGAAATCAGTAGTGCATTATTGTATACGCGTTCTATATGAAACCAATCGTGGCCTCCTTCTGCGCCTTTTAATTGATCTTTTACAAAATGAATGGTGTTTTCAAGTATTTTATCTGTTTCCATGTGACAAAATAACGGAATTATTATGGATTTTATATTTTTATTCATTTTTAGAAACCTCAATATTGAGAAGTGAGAAAGCCGTGGGTATTTCAAGGCACATGGAATCCTAAAATTAGTATCTTTGCGTTTGAAAATATTTAATTAATAGAGATGTCTTATATCTTAAATTTTGATACCGCCACAAAAAACTGTTCAGTAAGTATTAGCAAACTAGGTCAAGTAGTTGCTTTTGAAGAATTGAATTCAGAAGGCTACTCACATGGAGAAAAATTACATGTGTTTATTGAAAATGTAATGGAGCAGGCGAAAATTGAATTTTCTGATTTGGCAGCGGTTTGTGTAGGGAAAGGTCCCGGATCTTATACGGGATTAAGAATTGGAGTTTCTGCGGCAAAAGGCATCTGTTTTGCATTGGATATTCCATTAATTTCTTTAGAAACGTTAGCTGTCTTGGCCAGTGCTGTTTCTGTAACAGCTGGAGTCGTTGTGCCTATGTTGGATGCAAGAAGATTGGAAGTTTTCAGTAAGGTGTATGATTTTAAGGGACAGGAGCTAAGAGACACGGAAGCGCAGGTTATTGACGCATCTTCTTTTTCAGATTACCTTACTCAAGGAAAGGTAACTTTTTTAGGTGATGGAGCCGAGAAATGCAAAACACTCATTCAGCATAAAAATGCTGTTTTTGTAGATGATTGTTTCCCTTCTGCTAAAGATATGGCGACTTTGTCTTATAATAAGTTTCTAGCCAATCAATTTGAAGATGTTGCTTATTTTGAGCCTTATTATTTAAAAGATTTTGTTGGTGTGAAAGCGAAGCCGAGAGTTTAGAAGACGTCGGTTGTTTGTTTTTATTTGTTCGTTTTTTTAAAATCGTAGCATTCCTTTATTGTGTGTTTTTCTCTTAGGTATTTTGTTTTAAAATCCGTATTTTCGCATTTCTTATTTTTTAGGTTGTAAATCCCCTTTTTCTATAGGGTAGCTTTTAAGAGTGAGGTGTTTAATGAATTAATTTATTGTAGTATGAAAATTTGGATTTATGCGTTGCTTATGGCTTTTTTTATCGGCTTACAGCACCCTGTTTCTGCGCAGAACATGAGTGATTTAAGTTCGATTAATGTAGATGACTTGTCGGATACTCAGATAGAGGGGTATTGGTTACAAGCCCAAGCACAGGGATATAGCATGTCTGATTTAGAAGCGATGGCCGCTTTAAAAGGGATGTCTGCATTGGAGATTTCTAAATTGAAACAACGATTGTCGGGGCTTTCTGTGTCTCAAAATAGTTCTAGCGCTGCTGTTGGGGACCGAGGAAAAAGTTTGATGCTTGCGAACGCTTCTGAAGTGGGACTTACGGGAAATGAAATTATTTTTGAGAAAAAGCAAAGTACTTTGTTTGGGTATGATTTTTTTAACAATGAAAATATTTCTTTTGAACCTAATGTAAATATTGCGACTCCGAAAACATACCGTATTGGACCAGGAGATGAGGTGTTAATTGATGTTTGGGGTGCTGCAGAAAATAGTTATCGTAAAGAAGTCGACAGGAGAGGCGCTATTGTGATAGAAAATGTAGGTCCGGTTTATATAAGTGGTTTGGAAATTGAATCCGCAAAGAGGAAAATCATCTCCTATTTAAAAAAGATTTACGGTGGAATTAGTGCTCCTTCTAATAGTTTTAATAAGGTACATGCAGAAGTTTCTTTGGTGGGTGTTAGAACAGTTCAAGTAAATATCATTGGAGAAGTAAAAGTGCCTGGTACGTATTCCCTGAGTGCGCTGTCTTCGGTGTTGAATGGTTTGTATGCTGCTGGTGGGCCTACGGAAAAAGGAACCTTTAGAGCTGTAAAGTTGATTAGAAACGGAAAGCTACATTCGGAATTCGACATCTATAAATATTTGATTGAAGGTTCACAAAAAGGGAATGATTTTTTACAGGACAAAGACATCCTTATTGTAAGGCCCTATATCAGTAAAATCACAGTGACAGGGAATGTAAAACGACCTGGGGTATATGAATTGAAAGAGTCAGAGACTATTGAGGATTTGGTTGGTTTTTTTAGCGGTTTTACGGCAGAAGCCTATAAAGAACGTCTTTTGGTTAATCGTGTCAATGGAA
>Ga0233426_10004737_pt1 | contig 10065 bp, 8 predicted proteins | sample SI_118_April2016_6_FD_179875 | JGI IMG/M metagenome (GOLD analysis project Ga0233426, IMG submission 179875) | Seawater microbial communities from Saanich Inlet, British Columbia, Canada - SI_118_April2016_10_MG | ecosystem: Environmental > Aquatic > Marine > Inlet | place: Canada: British... | reverse complement strand
GCTAGCCAAAGAGGGAAATTACCTCCACAATGCTCAATTAATACGGCTACAAATCGTTCCATAGAACCGAATGGCGCTCGGTGAATCATTACAGGCCTGTGTTTCTTGTTGTCCGAACCTGTATATTCTAGTTCAAAACGCTCTGGTAAATTGTAATCTACTTGAATAGTTCCTAATTGCCACTCTCTCCCTATAGCATCTTTTACCATAAAGTCAAGTTTCGGACCATAAAAGGCAGCTTCACCATATTCTACTACTGTATCCAATCCTTTTTCTGCAGCTGCTTCAATAATTGCACTTTCTGCTTTTTCCCAGTTTTCATCCGAACCAATGTATTTTGCTTTGTTTTCAGGGTCACGCAATGAAATTTGTGCTTTATAATCCGTAAAACCTAATGCTTTAAATACATAAAGCACTAAATCAATTACTGACATAAATTCTTGTTTTACTTGGTCAGGACGCACAAACAAATGAGCGTCATCTTGCGTAAATCCTCTAACTCGCGTTAGTCCATGTAATTCTCCTGATTGTTCGTAACGATAAACAGTACCAAATTCTGCAAAACGAACAGGTAAATCTTTATAAGAATATTGTTTTGCTTTGTAAATCTCACAGTGGTGAGGGCAGTTCATAGGTTTTAGGAAAAATTCCTCTCCCTCATTAGGAGTTTTGATAGGTTGGAAAGAATCCTCTCCGTATTTTTCGTAATGACCAGAACAAACATATAAATCTTTATTAGCAATATGTGGCGTGATTACGGGTAAGTAACCTGCCTGTGTTTGTGCTTTCTTAAGGAAGTTCTCTAACTTTTCTCTAAGTTGAGCTCCTTTAGGTAGCCATAATGGTAAACCTTGTCCTACTTTTTGTGAAAAAGTAAAAAGCTCCATTTCTTTTCCTAGTTTTCTGTGGTCACGCTTTTTTGCTTCCTCCAATAATTCTAGGTGTGCTGTAAGTTCTTTTTGCTTAGGGAAAGATACTCCATAAATACGCGTAAGTTGTTTACGGTTTTCATCTCCTCTCCAGTAAGCACCAGCAATGCTAAGTAGTTTTACAGCTTTTATTTTTCCTGAAGTTGGGATGTGTGGACCTCTACATAAATCAGTAAAATTACCTTGTGTGTAAAAAGTAATTGTTCCATCATCCAATCCTTCTAATAATTCTAATTTGTACTCATCACCCTTTTTTGTAAAGTAAGCAATTGCTTCTTCTTTGGAAATAGCCTTTCTTTCAAATGACATTTTCTGAGAAGCTAATTCCTTCATCTTCTTCTCAATTTTTGGTAACTCATCAGATGATAAAACTCTATCTCCTAAATCAATATCGTAATAAAAACCATTATCGATTGCAGGACCAATTCCTAATTTAACTCCAGGATAAAGCGCCTCTAATGCTTCTGCCATAATGTGAGCAGAAGAATGCCAAAAACTCATTTTACCTTCCTTATCGTTCCAAGTGTGTAGGGTAAGGGTAGAGTCGGTGGTGATAGCACGGTTTGCATCCCAAACTTCTCCGTTTACACTAGCTGATAGCACATTTCGTGCCAGCCCTTCAGAAATTCCCATAGCAATATCCATTGCTGAAGTTCCGCTTTCTACTTGTTTGATACTTCCATCAGGAAGAGTAATGTTAATCATTCGTTTTTATTTTAAAGGTTGCAAATGTAAGGATTAGATGTTAGATAGCAGTAGTGAGATTTTAGATTTTATTTGGCGGGTGAAATGGTAGGTTTTTTCTTATATTTGGGGTTTAATTTAACATCATGAAAAAACTATTAATTTGCTTGCTGTTACCAATTGTTACTGAGGCACAAGTAATTCTTCAATTAGATACTTTTATTAGGACAGTACCTGAGGTAGGGTTTAATGGAAATACGATAAGAGGTCCTTCTTGGATTGATTTAGAATTTAATGATTCAGTAGCCACAATGTATCCTCAAATATTAAGATATCCTGCTGGTGGGGTTGCTGATTATTGGGATTGGAGCACGGGTTGGTTTTATCCTCAATCTGTTTTGGATACAGCTATTATTGATACGATATACACTATGAATTCAGGCTGGTATGTTTTGGATACAATAGATATTCGTCCAATAATCTTTCAGCAAGCATTAGACCAAATATATGCGGAGGGGATTTTTGTAATGAATATGATGAGTGCTAATGTTGCTATTCAGTCAGCTGCTTTAAGAAATGCTATTGCTCAAGGTGTTTCAATAAATAAAGTTGAACTTGGAAGTGAGATGAATCATGAAAATGTTTTTAAAATTATGAAGTACCCAACAGCTGGTGATTATGCAAGGGCTTGTAATTTGTATATTGATTCTATTAAAGCAATAATTCCAAATGCAGAGATAGCAGTTGTTGGAGGGAATAGAGGAACAGATTCTACTCGTGCATATCATTGGAATGATAGTATTTATTCTATTGTAGATTCTGCTGATGCTTTGGTGTGGCATACTTATTTGTACCTGAAGGACAAGGATACTACTTTTAGCAAAAAACAACTTTTAGCTTTCCCGTTTTATAGAGTACCATTGTATGAGAAATGGAGAGGTTTTAATGATACGGTTTCTGAATTGCAGGATTATGAAATTTGGGTTACAGAATATAATTTATTTGACAAATCATCCGATAAAAGATTTACAAACACTTGGGCGCAAGTGCTGATGCTTTCTGCTATGAATAATGAGTTTATGAATAACAGATTAGTGGAGATGCTTTTGCTGCACAATGTAGGTGGTATTTTTACTAATTTTGATGCTCTGGATGTAGAGAATAATTTTAGGAAAAGAGCAACAGGAATATTTGCATCCATTTGGAATGGGGCATTGCAGAATATGGCGGTTTCAACTAAGATTGAAATCCCAAATAGTTTAATAGATTCTGTTGAATATGCAAATAATAATGGCTTGATAAATAAGGTTTATTTCCCTAAGTTGTTTGGATGGAAATTTGAAAATAACTTTGACCAGAAGGTTGTATTGAGTAATATATCTGCTGATACAATTTTAGTTGCTGTAGTTAATCTTTTTCCTGGAAATGTAAGTTGGAAAAAGTGGTCTTCAGATTCTCTTATGGCACAGATTGATAGTCTTTCTTATGTTCAAATGCAAAGAGATACAGGGACAGTAGACATTGTTTTATTGCCTTATTCTATTAATGTTGCTTCTGGAATTCCTGTGCCGTCTGCTACTATTAATCAAACAGTATTTCCTAAACAAAAACTATTAAAAATAGTAGATGTGCTAGGTAGAGAAAGTCAGCCGAAAAGAAATACGCCACTATTCTATATTTATGAAAATGGGGTAGTAGAGAAAAAGGTAATTATTGAGTAAATCTAACTTTGTATTATCCCAGGATTATAAGCCTCTTTTATAGGAGCATTATTGGCAGCTTCTATTCCCATAGAGATTACTTTACGGGTTTCTAATGGATCAATAATAGCATCTACCCAAAGACGAGAAGCAGCATAGTAAGGTGAGGTTTGTGCATCATACTTATCCGTAATTGTTTTCAATAAATTTGCTTCTACTTTTGCGTCAATTTCTTCTCCTCTAGCTTTTAAGGATGCTTTTTCAATTTGCAATAAAACTTTTGCAGCTTGTGCGCCACCCATTACGGCTAATTGTGCTGTTGGCCAACTTACAATCAGTCTTGGGTCGTAAGCCTTTCCACACATGGCATAGTTACCAGCACCATAGGAATTACCAATAATAATAGTGAATTTAGGAACTACAGAATTGGCCATGGCATTTACCATTTTGGCACCATCTTTTATAATTCCACCATGTTCTGATCGAGAACCAACCATAAAACCAGTAACATCTTGTAAGAATACCAATGGTATTTTCTTTTGGTTGCAATTGGCAATAAATCGTGCTGCTTTATCTGCTGAATCGGAATAGATGACTCCACCAAATTGCATTTCGCCTTTTTTGGTTTTTATCATCTCTCTTTGGTTGGCAACAATCCCAACTGCCCAACCATCTACTCTTGCGTATCCACAAATTATGGATTGCCCGTATCCTTCTTTATATTCTTCAAATTCGGAATCATCTACAAGGCGAGCAATGATGTCCTTCATGTTGTAAGGTTTTGCTCTATCTCTTGGTAATATTCCGTAAATTTCTCTTTCGTTTTCCTTTGGTTCTTTACTTTCTTTTCTGTTGAAACCTGCCTTTTCGGTATCGCCAATTTTATCCATTATATTTCGGATTTTATCCAAAGCATCTTTGTCATCCTTTGCTTTGTAATCCGTAACGCCTGAAATTTCACAATGTGTAGTAGCACCACCTAAAGTTTCGTTATCGATAGTTTCGCCAATAGCAGCTTTTACAAGGTAACTTCCTGCCAAAAATATGCTTCCTGTTTTGTCTACAATTAGTGCTTCATCACTCATGATTGGTAAGTAAGCACCACCAGCAACACAAGCTCCCATTATTGCGGAAACTTGTATAATTCCCATGGAACTCATTCGCGCATTATTTCGGAACATTCTTCCAAAGTGTTCTTTGTCAGGGAATATTTCGTCTTGCATAGGTAGGAACACTCCAGCAGAATCCACCAAGTAGATAATTGGTAAACGATTTTCCATTGCAATTTCTTGCAAACGCAAATTCTTTTTTGCAGTAATAGGGAACCAAGCCCCAGCTTTTACGGTAGCATCATTGGCAACAACTATACATTGTTTTCCTGTTACATAAGTAATTCCTGCAACTACGCCACCAGAAGGACATCCACCATGTTCGGCATACATTCCTTCACCAACAAAAGCACCAATTTCTAAGAAATTAGCGTCAGAATCTTTTAAGTATTCAATACGCTCACGAGCAGTAAGTTTTCCTTTTGCGTGTTGTTTTTCAATCTTCTTTTTTCCACCCCCTAAAGCAACTTTAGCGTGTTTTCTTTTCATCTCTGAGATGAGTAACCTCATCTTATCATCATTCTTATTGAAATCTAAGTTTGCCATTTTGTAAAATTTTGTCAAAAGTACTAATAGTTGCTAGTTTTTAGTTGTTAGAAATTAGATTTTTGACAATTGCTACATTAGGGGATTGCTACATTTTTACATTGAGTAGATATTCACTGCTCTGAGGACCTAAATTAAACACTAAATCCAAAATGGATAGATTAGGAATAAATCCATGCTTTTCCATAAATACTTGATCGTATTTTGCTTGGGTTTCTAGTTCCCAGTTGTGATTTCTTAAATCAGAAAAATTACCTTTATGCAAGTATTCAGTAGTAGTTTTAACTTCTATTTCTTCCTGTAAAATACTAAGGATTACTTTTTGTAATTTACTATTGAAGTCCACAAGATAAGCTTCTTTTTCTTCAAAAATGGCTTGTAATTCATCCTTGTAGTATTCAAAAAAAGGGGAGGAGTTGTAAGTGGAAACAATTGCATTCCAATGTTCCTTTTGCCAATTCTGTTTGTATGAAATTTTTATTTCAGAAATAATAGTTTTACTACTTCCTTTTCTTTCTTTAGGAATCGTTAGTCGTAATTTTCCGTTCGCACCATAAATTTCACATCTGTTACGGATGCTTTGTTTTACAAAATGCTCATTAAGTTCAATACTGCAATTTGGCTGTTGCAATAGTATGGCGTAATAGGAGATTGGAGCAAGGTATGCTGTGGGCAGTACAGGATTATTTAACACTTCTAAATAATCTGTTCCATCTTATTTTTTTCAATCCTTTTGCATTTTTATCCCAACTCATCCATACGAAAAGTGCCTTACCTACAATATGGTTTTCAGGAACAAATCCCCAAAAACGACTATCAGCAGAATTATGACGATTATCACCCATCATCCAGTAGTAGTTCATAGCAAAAGTATAGGTAGTTGCTACCTTATCATTGATGTAAATTGTATCTGATAAAACCTCCAGCTTATTGTTTTCATAGCGTTCAATAATATCTTTATAAATAGATAAATTTTCAGTTGTAATATCAATCGTTACGCCAGCAGCAGGAATAGTAATTGGTCCGTAATTGTCTACATTCCATTTGTAGTTTTCATCATGCGGAAAAATATATTCAGCATATACATCAGCTTTTTCTGTGCGCTTATTTATAGCTGTTACATTCGTGAATTTGGATAAAGCATCACGGCTTTCATTCGTTAGCGTAAGGTTGTATTCGTTTTTATTTCTACCATATCCACCCTCAGTAATATCGTACTTTTCGTATAGTATATTTGGATTGAGTCCTGTTCCTTTTGTGCTCACATCATAATGCCATTGTTTTTTCATTCCTTCTGGCTCTTCTTGTGGAGCGTCATTTACCATTAGCTGAGCATCTATGATTTCAATTTTATCTCCAGGAACTCCCACACATCTTTTTACATAGTTCTCCTTTTTATCTACTGGTCTTCCTAGTGTTTCGGCTGGCCAATTGAATACTACACAATCATTTCTGTCAATATTTCCAAGTCCTTTCATTCTATGGTAAGGCAGTTTTATTGCTTCTGAATATGATTTTCCTCCGCCAATTGGCATGGTGTGGTGTACTAATGGAAATGCAATAGGAGTGATAGGCACTCTTGGGCCATAGGCAACCTTGCTTACAAATAGGAAATCACCAATTAACATTGATTTTTCCATGGAGGAGGTGGGAATTGTATAGGCTTCAATAAGGAAAGTACGCAAGAGGGTTGCTGCAATTACTGCAAACCCAATGGCATCAATCCAGCTTCTTACTTCTGTTTTTTTCTTTTTAGGTTTCTTTTCTCTTTTCTTCCAGAATTTGTAATTTAAGGTTTCCCAGAACAAAAAATCTCCAACAAATAACGGAATGAAATACAGCCATTCTCCTTCTAGTACATATACAAATAAACTCCAAACTATAGTAAAGGCGATAAAGGCTACTATGGTAAAGAATTTACCTAATGTTTCTCTTAATTTTTTCATATTCTATCTAACGATTTTTTAATTTTTTATTGTGCTAAAACATCTTGCATACTAAATATTCCTTCTTCCCCAATTATCCATTCGCTAGCAATAATTGCTCCCATTGCAAATCCATCACGATTTTTGGCCGTATGTTTTATTTCTATTTCATCCACTTCACTATTGTAACTAATAATGTGGGTTCCTGGTACATCTGCTATTCTATCAGCAGTAATTACTGTGTTGTTTGCTAAAATCTCATCCATTTGTTCTCCTAAAGTTTTAGCTGTTCCACTTGGTGAATCTAGTTTTTTGGTATGATGAATTTCATGCAAACTACTTTCATAATTTTGGTTTTTCATCAAACGGGCTAAAGTTTTATTGAGCTCAAAAAAGATATTCATTCCCAAACTAAAGTTGGAAGCGTATAAAAAAGCACCTTGGTTTTTTAGGCATAAATCCTCAATTTCTGCTAAGTTTTCTAGCCAGCCAGTAGTTCCTGAAATAACAGGGATACCACTCTTTAATGCATGGCTTATATTTGTAAGAGCAGTAGTAGGCGTGCTAAAATCAATTGCTACATCAGCAGTGCTTAAATCTAAAGTATGAGCTGGTTTTTCGGATGATGAAGCGCAAACAATAGTATGTCCTCTTTCTATTGCTAGTTCGCTAATGCGTTTGCCCATTCTACCATTTCCTAGTATTGCAATTTTCATTCGGCAAATTTATAATTTAATTGATAAGGACAAACCACTTGCATTCCCTTTTGCGATATAGATGGGTTGGAAGTGCAAAGAAATGTCTTCACTCACATCATAATCAAACAGATGGGCACTCACTGAGGCATCAACAATATTAAGTACATAAGTAAGGGTGAATAGCAAAGCTGATACTTCTCTGTTTCTCCTGTAATGCTCGGTAAGTGTAACTAAATTAGCATCTGTGTAGGTTGTGGAAAATTCATCATTTCTATTGCCTGACAATCTATTTAAATAGGTGTTTTTATACAAGTTATACAAATCCTGATTTTCCTTTATATAATAAGCGGAGGTGATGAGCCCTGCATAAATGATGGGTACTTTCCAATATTTTTTGGTGTACACCTGCCCAGCACCTGGGATAATTGCGGAGTATAATCCTGCTCGTTTAGGAACTTTCACTACACTTTCCTGTGCTGTAATTGTGCTAGCCAATAAGCAAAGAAAACTAATGAGTAGGTGTTTTTTTAGTGTCAATTTATTTATTGATAAATTCAAATATTTTGGCTAAATCCGCATCATTTGTAAAAGAAATAATCAATTTTCCTTTTCCTTTTTTGTTTCTTTTCAGTTCTACTTCTTTGTCCAAGGTTCGTGATAAATCATGCACCATTTTTTGTTGCTGAAATGGAAGAGGATTTGGCGTACTTATTGCTTTGGGTTTTGAAGTGCGTTTGTAAGTACTTGCTGCAAATTCCTTTACAATTTGTTCTACTTCTCGTACTGAATAACCATTTGCAACAATATCATGGAAAATATTAAGCTGACTTTCTGTATTTTTTACAGAAATAAGCGCTCTGGCATGTCCTGTACTGATTTCCCCTGTACTCAATCCTTTTTGTATTTCAGAAGGTAGTTTTAGTAAACGCAAGAAGTTAGTAACGGTAGTTCTATTTTTCCCTACTCTTTCGCTACACTGCTCTTGGGTAAGTTTTATTTCTTCAATTAACCTTTGGTAACTTAGGGCAACTTCAATAGGGTTTAGGTTTTCCCTTTGTATGTTTTCAACCAATGCCATTTCCAGCATTTCTTGGTCGTTAGCAATACGCACAAAAGCAGGGAGCTTGCTTAGTCCTGCTAATTTTGAGGCTCTGAATCTTCTTTCTCCTGATATAAGTTGGTACTTATTATCTTTTAATTTACGAACCGTTATAGGTTGTATAATTCCTAATTGCTCAATAGAGATAGATAATTCGTGTAGTTTTTCTTGGTCAAATTCAGTTCTTGGCTGAAAAGGGTTGGTCTCAATTTCAGTAATAGCAATTTCATGTGTACTGCCAATGGCGGTAGTATTTTTGCTTTCTGTTTTGTTGTTTTGTTTGGGTGTATCATTGCCTAGTATAGCGGACAAACCTCTTCCTAATGATCCTCTTTTCTTTGTCATCTTTATTCTGTTTCAGCAGTAGCTAGTTCTAATTTCTTTAATAATTCACTTGCTAAGTTAAGGTAGTTAATTGCACCTTTACTTGCAGCATCATGTATTACAATAGTTTCTCCATAGGATGGTGATTCGCCAAGGCGTACATTTCTGTGGATAATAGTTTTGAATACCATTTCTTGAAAGTGTGTTTTCACCTCTTCTACTACTTGGTTGGATAGGCGTAATCGGGTATCGTACATGGTGAGTAATAGTCCTTCAATAATCAAATCATTGTTGAGTCTTTGTTGTACAATTTTTATGGTGTTTAGTAACTTCCCTAATCCTTCAAGTGCAAAGTATTCACATTGTATAGGTACTATTACTGAGTCTGCTGCGGCTAATGCGTTTAAAGTAAGCAATCCTAGTGATGGCGCACAATCAATTATTATATAATCATAGTTATCACGGATAGGAGCGAGTACCTTTTTCATGCGGTATTCTCTTTCTTCTAGGTTTACTAATTCCAGCTCGGCAGCTACTAAGTCAATACTTGCTGGTAATAAATCAAGGTTAGGACTTGTTGTTTCTAGGATACATTCTTGTGCTGTAGCTTTATCAATTAAGCATTCATATATTCCTGTTGTTATTTCTTTGGGGTTGTGGCCTACTCCTGAGCTAGCATTGGCTTGAGGATCAGCATCAATAAGCAATACTTTTTTTTCCAATACACCTAAACATCCTGCTAAATTCATGGCAGTAGTTGTTTTTCCTACTCCACCTTTCTGATTCGCAATTGCAATTATTCTTCCCATTTTTGTTGTTGTTTTTACGGCTATAAAAGTAGGATACTAATGCCAAAAAGCAATTTGTTAATAGTGGCTAATTATCAACAAAATAGGGGAGTTGTTAAGAAAAAAGACCTGATATTTGTATGAAAAATAAAAAAGCCACTCAATGAGTGGCTTTTTCTGTGTAGCGGGGACAGGACTCGAACCTGCGACCTTTGGGTTATGAGTCTTGTTACTAAAAAGTTAAAAAACTTAAGTTAACCTAG